>Ga0302292_1001630_pt1 | contig 14193 bp, 10 predicted proteins | sample III_Fen_N2_1_FD_194553 | JGI IMG/M metagenome (GOLD analysis project Ga0302292, IMG submission 194553) | Peat permafrost microbial communities from Stordalen Mire near Abisko, Sweden - III_Fen_N2_1 | ecosystem: Environmental > Terrestrial > Soil > Wetlands > Permafrost | place: Sweden: Abisko...
ATCTCTTTGAAATAAACAACTAAAAATACCGTTATGAGAATTAAAAAATTAGATTTTAAACATTTTGTCTTTGGACAGGCTGGTGTTCAAGGTTTCTTTGGTGAATTAGATGAACACAGACATCACAGATGGTTTAATTTGATCCCAGGATTTTCTTTTAAGAATATGGTTTTTGTTGCAAAAACAATTACTATAGATCCTAGAATTTATCCTTCTTCATCCAACACAGAACTTCGTGATGGATACAAAGTAAAAAGATTCTTCCCGAAATCAATTTGGGTAAGTATCAAATCATTTTTTAACGGCTATATGCTAAACGCTGTAGGATTAGCAAACCTTGGTGCAACACAAATGTTCTCTTATGGTAAATGGCAACAAAGAAAAGAACCATTCTTGTTGTCGTTTATGCCAGTTGGAAAAACTCTTGAAGAAAAAATTGAAGAAGCAAAAAAATTCTGCGAAATTGTTTTAACTTGTTATTGGGATTTAGAAATAAATTTTGCTTTGCAAGTTAATTTTTCTTGTCCTAATACTGGACACGACCAAAAACAAGACCCATCAGAAATTATTGCTATTCTAAAAGTAATCAGAGAAAAAATACCAGAGTTAATCCTTATCCCAAAATTTAATCTCTTGATTGAACCTGAAACAATTTCTATCCTTAAATTCTATTGTGATGCTTTTTGCTTAACAAACACAATAGGCTTCGGAGAAATGGAGGATAGCGTTGACTGGAAAAAACTTTTTCCGAATGAAAAATCACCATTAACTAAACATTTTGGAGGTAAATTTAAAGGAGGACTATCTGGTAAACCGTTATTTCCATTGCTAGTAAAATGGATTGATAAAATGCAAAAATATGATAATACAGTTATTATTATTGCAGGTGGAGGAATTATGCAGAAAAGGGATATTTTAAAGTTGTCACAATTCAAAATTATTCACGGAGTAGCACTTGGTTCAGTTGCTACAATCCGTCCGTGGAGACTTCAATCCTTAATTAAATATGGAAATGAAATTTTTGAAAGACGAGGATTAAAATAAAGATGGAATATTAAAAAATGGAGAAACAGTAATTATTGTTTCTCCATTTTATTTTACATCTACATGAGATTTTCTCTTATATACTTAGATAACTCCAAAGAAGAATCAAATCTAGTAACAAGAGGATTATCATCAAATTCCTTGTTTAATGATAAATACAAAACAGGAAATCTTGCGGATATACTGGCAAGTACATCACCTCTACCATCTCCGATAGTGTAAGTAAGTCCATTTGAATGATGATTAAAAATATCATTTGCTATAAATAAAAGTTCAGGATCAGGTTTATTGTTTTTACAACCCTCAGCTGAAAAATATTTATTATCAAAGATATCAATTAATTTTGATTCAAAAGGATTTTCAGCATCATGTGGTTTTGCGTTATTTAAACAAGCCAGAACCCACAAGAGAGGAGAAGCAGAGGCTACACTTAGTTGATTATCATTTTTACTTAAATCAACAATAAGCTCATACATTCCAGGGAGGCATTTTGGTGCCTTTTTCTCAACCAATTCATACATCATTCTCCATTTTTCCTTGAACATAAAATCAATATCACAGTTAGTGGCAGTTTCTTTAAAAACTTTTTTAGTAGCCATTCCTGCGAATCTTGATGCTAGTTCTTCTGGATTAATGATTATGTTTTGATGTATCCTTAAAAGTTCTGACATAGCAGGAAAAAGACAATTTTTAAGTTACCTACTTCAGAACCCTACCGTAAATGAAAAAAAGCTATGTTTTACAATAGCTTCTCCATTCAATCTAGTCCTAGAACTAGCTGATAACCCTAACTGGCTCCGTGGGTAGGGATCGAACCTACGACCAATCGCTTAACAGGCGACCGCTCTACCGCTGAGCTACCACGGAATGTATATAACTAAACAAAACGTAAACTCACCAGAATATAGTAGCAAAAATAGATTAAAAAAGCAAAAATAGGACTTATTAATATTGGTCCTTAAAGGTTTAATACCTTAGTAGAAGTTCAAACTTATGGTAGAATTACATTATGAAAAAAATACTAACTTACATAATTATATTTATTATTATTCTAATTGGTATATTTATTTATCTTTCAAAAAATAAAAAACCAAAAATAGTTGAAAACTCTCCAGCACCAGAATCTATTGGTATGTGTTACCAATATTATAAAGACACTCCAAGTGGTTTTGTTGATCGTGCTTGGCTTAAAATGAATATCTTAGGTGATAAAGTGACTGGAGAATATCAAAATCTTCCAGCAGAAAAAGATAGTAAGGTTGGAAAATTTAATGGAATAGTTGGCAAAATGGATCCTAAAATTAGTGCTCGCATTGCAGATGTTTTATGGGATTCATCTGCTGAAGGAATGAATGTGACAGAACAGTTAAAAATTGAATTTGGAGAAGGTAGTGCTGTAGCTTTGTTTGGCGAAATGGTAGATAAAGGAGATGGAGTTTATATTTATAAAGATAACACCAAACTCACATCTGGATTTCAAATGTCACAGACAGATTGTGAGTCACTCGATGATAAAATCATTGTTGAGAAATATATTCGTGACAATATCAAGACTATTACCCCAGAAAAACCTGTTTTAGGTGGCTCATGGTATGTAACTTTAATAAATATAAATCCATCGATGAAAACTGGTACGATGACTTATGAAGATGGGCATATCCAAGGTAAAGCCAATTTTAATTATGTTCGTAATGGAAAAGAAGTATTCATTAATTCAATAAAGTCCATAAAATAATATATTTTCAGTTAATTCCAAAACTCAAATTAAAACAAACCTATTATCATTTATTCAAAATTATTCAATATCGTGATATAATATTTGTATGTCAAACAATAACGATTTTACAAATGATCCCCTTTTAATGACTGAAATAATGAAAAATATTTCACAGGGGGTTTATCTTATTAGAACTGATAATTTTACCATCATCTATGCAAACAGAAAATTTGAAGAGATGTTTGGATATAATTCTGGAGAAATAATTGGAAAGAACGTTGATGTTGTAAATGCTCCGACAGATAAAACTCCCGAAGAGACAAGAAAAGCTATTGTAAACGTTCTAAATAAAGACAAAGAATGGCATGGTGAAATAGAAAACATTAAAAAAGATGGGACTCATTTTTGGTGTAATGCGAGTGCTTCATTATTCAATTATTCTGATTTTGGACAAGTTATTTTAGCTGTTCACAATGATATTACTGAACAAAAATTAAGATTAGAAAAAGCAACTGAAAATGAAATAATGCTTAATAGTATTTTTGATAATGCTTTGTTGGGTATTGCTTTAGTTTCTCCAACAGGAAAATGGTTAAGAATAAACAAAGCTGTTTGTGAAATGTTAGGATACAACAAAGACGAATTATTAACTATGGATTTCAAGGATATAACATACCCTGATGAGATAGAACGAGATTTAGGTATGCTTAAAAAAATGTTAGCTGGAGAGATGAATGAATATAAAGTAGATAAAAGATATATTACCAAAGATGGTCAGACTATTTGGGTTAATATGCAAAGTTCCTTAATCCGTAACAAAGAAAATCAGCCACTTTATTTTGTGACCGCGATTGAGAATATAGACCAAAGAAAAAAAATAGAAGAAGAAATTAGACAAAGTGAGCAACGTTTCAAAATTATTTTTAATAGCAATACTGGTTGTATTTGTTTAAATAAACTTTCTGATGGAAAATTTTTAGATGTTAATGACGCATTTTTACATATGATTGGTTATAACCGTGAAGAAGTTATTGGGAAAACTTCAGCTGATTTAAATTTATGGGCTAATCCCGAACAACGTGCTGATATAATAAAACAAATGAATGAAAAAGGTAATTCCATCGGCATTGAAACGAAGTGGCACAACAAATCCGGAGAGCTCATAGATGTCATTGTAGATACAGTTGTTATAGATATTGGTGGCGAAAAGGATTATCTTGGTCTTATTGTTGATATTACTAAACGCAAAAAAGCAGAAGTTGAACTTCAAGAAAAAATAGCTGATTTAGGAAAAATGAATAATTTCATGGTTGGAAGAGAGCTTCAAATGATAGAATTAAAAAATGAAATAACCAACTTAAAACAAGAAATTCAAGAACTTTCAAATAAATAACAACTAATTAAACTTTAAAATATGAAAGCATACAATTGGTACTCACAATTAATCAAACCCTCTTGGTCACCACCGTCATGGCTTTTTGGTCCTGTTTGGACAGTATTATATGTTTTAATTTTTATTTCTTTTGGAAAAGTATTTTTATCAGTATGGCAGAAAAGTTTACCCATTATTGTCGCACTACCATTTTTATTAAATTTAATTTTTAATTTTTCTTTTACTTATTTACAATTTAACCTAAAAAATAATTTATTAGCAGGCATAGATATTTTACTTGTTTTAATAACTTTGATATGGGCAATGATTGCCATATACCCATATATTAAATGGGTTACTTATATTCAAATTCCATACTTACTTTGGGTTTCTTTTGCTACAATTTTGCAACTGACTATTACTTATTTAAATAGATAACTTTTTCTAAATTTTAAAGATACAAACTAAATCCCCCGCAGGCCTTGCCTGCGGGGGATTTATGATCAAAATCTTAATTAGTGTGTAGCTGCATGAGAATTATTTGCTGCAGATTTCCTTCCCAACATACGAGCAACTACTATAATTGCTAATATTAATAGAACCAACATTATCCACTGAAAGACTGAACTTGGCATAAAGCTACCTGAACCTTTCAAAGATAAAGCTGTAACTCCATTACTATCTACTGGTGTATTTGTTACTTCTGGATTATTGTATCCATAAGCACTTGCTCCAAGTGTATTTGGATTAACTCTATTGGCATCATAATTTATATATTTACCAGTAGTTCCTGTTGTGTTTGCAGTTGCGACAGAAGTTCCTTGTGTAGAACCTGTATTAGCAACTTTCTGTTGAGCTGGTTGTGCTACAGGCTGAGCTTGCTGTGGTTGCACATATGTATAAGGTTGCTGTTGTGCATAACTATTGTATTGTCCTGCTGTAGAAGGAGTAGCGACAAGAGGCACACTAAGATCTACAGTACTAGGAGCATATCCATTATAATAAGCAAAAGTATTATTAGCTCCAAAAATAAAGATTGCAAAGATTCCAATCACTATTAAATTTTTTAATATATTATTTTTCATACTGGTATTATAGCATATAAGTATGCCTTTTGTCAAGCCCTTTTATTACAACAAAAAACCTTGATAAATAAGACCAAAAACGCTAAAGTATATATATCTATGAAAATTAAACGTAATAAAACAAGTGTGCGACTAAGTGAGAATATCTCCCCTATCAATTACAATCTTACCTTACAACCAGATATTTTATCTTGTATTTTTAGTGGAAAAGAAATTATAAAAATAAAAATAAAAAAAGAAACAAATAAAATAACTCTGCATAGTAAAGATATAAATATAGAAACTGTAAAATATATTAGTGGTAAGGTTGAACAATTCAGTTCAAAAATTATTTATGATATAGAAAAAGAAACAGCCACTTTCTTTTTTAAGAATAAAATAAAAAAGGGGCAAGGATCACTTTCTATTGTTTTTTCTGGAATTATAACTGACAATCTTCGTGGATTTTATAAAAGTAAATACATATTAAACGGAGTAGAGAAATATATAGCGACGACGCAATTTGAAGCTACAGATGCAAGACGTTGCTTCCCTTGTTTCGATGAACCAGCACAAAAAGCAATATTTGAAGTCTCTCTTATCATACCAGATAGTCACACTGCAATATCAAACACATTACCAATAAATATACAAGAACACAGTAAAGGTTACAAAATCATTTCATTCTCTCCCTCTCCAATTATGTCTACTTATCTACTTGCTTTCATCATTGGTGAGTTTGAATATGTAGAAGGATATACAAAAGAAAAAGTCCAAGTTCGAGTCTTCACAACTGCCGGTAAAAAACACCAAGCAAAATTTGCTCTTGATATAGCTATTAAATCTTTAGAATTCTTTGAAGGATATTTTGATATACCTTATCCAATGCCAAACCTAGATCTCATCTCAATACCTGATTTTGAACCAGCCGGAATGGAAAACTGGGGAGCAATAACTTTCAGAGAATCATCTATGCTAATAGACGAAGAACATTCTTCTCTTACTAACAAACAATGGGTAGCGACAACAGTAGCGCACGAGATAGCTCATCAATGGTTCGGCAACCTTGTCACTATGCACTGGTGGACAGATCTATGGTTGAACGAAGGCTTCGCTTCTTATATGGAAAAATTATGCACTAACTACATCTTTCCACATTGGAAAATTTGGAATCTTTATTTAGGGAACAATAGATATAGAAATGCTATAGAAATAGACTCTCTAAAGAATTCTCATGCTATAGAAGTAGAATTGAATCATCCCGATGAAATAAACGAGACTTTTGATATGGTTTCTTATGAGAAAGGAACTGCTATCATAAGAATGCTCGCAGAGTTCATAGGTGAAGATAAATTTAAAGAAGGCCTTCGTTATTATCTTAAAAAACACAGTTATAAAAATACTAAGACAATAAACTTATGGGAGGCTTTTGAAAAAGTAAGCAGAAAGCCAATTAAAAAAATGATGAGCTCTTGGACCAAACAAGCCGGTTTCCCTCTTGTAACACTAACCCAAAGTTCTGATAGTTATTTAAAATTATCTCAAGAGAGATTCTTTTCAAGTCGTCTAACAAAGATGAAAAATAAAACTCCTAAAATTTGGGAGATTCCACTTATTTACAAAAATGAAAATTCTGATAAAAAAATAATATTAGATAAGAAAAACACAAAACTAAAAGATAAAATAATTAAAAAAATAAACTCAAATGAAAGTTCTTTTCTTAAAATTTGTTATGATAAAAATACACTTGAAATTATCAAAAAACAAATAGAAGAAAATCATATGAATACGATAGACAGACTAGGAATAGTGCGAGATATTTTTAGTTTAGCTGAAGGCGGATACATAAAGACACAAGAAGCTCTCAAATTCTCTTTATCTTATAAAGATGAAAAAGAATATATTGTCTGGGGAGAAATAGCCCACTGGATAAATAAAATTTATAATTTAATTGGGGGTGAAGACTTTATTGATAAATATAAAGATTATGCCCTTTCTCTTTTTTCTCCATTAATACAAGAAATCGGTTTTGAGAAAAAAGAAAATGAAGAAAGTTCAGAGACACTACTTAGAATTCTAGCTATATCACAAGCCGGATTTTATGGGGATAAAAAAACAATAAAAGAGGTAAATAAAATATTTGCAAATAGACTCACTCACAAAATAGACCCCGATATGCGAGGTGTAATATACAACATCGTAGCTGCCAATGGAGGAATTAAAGAATGGAAAATATTTGAGAAGTTATACAAAGAAGAAACGCTTAATGAAGAGAGAGAAAGATTGAGTAGAGCTATGACTCAATTTAAAGATACAAATATTATAAAGAAAACATTACAATTTATAATATCTAAAAATGTTAAAGACCAAGATGCCCCATTCCTACTGGCATCTATATGGCTAAACAAAAAAGCTCAAAATCTAACATGGAAATTCATTAAAGATAATTGGAGTATGATATTGAAAAAGTATGGAGAAAGTGGATTATTATTATCAAAATTAATGTATATTCTTGGTAATTATACAACCGAAAAAGAATTGAAAGATATTAAAAATTTCTTCAAGAAAAATACTGCTCCTGGAGCAGAGAGGACATTAGAACAAGCTTATGAACGCATAGAATCTAACATCGCCTGGCTAAAAGATGACAAATCTTCCATCAAATCTTGGCTTTCTAAAAATTTCTAAATCTCCCTACCCCCGGGGTAAGGAGAGGTAATTAATGTATGAAACTTTTACGATGAATAGGAGTCTGCCCGTATTTTTTGATAGCTTCATAGTGAGCTTTTGTGCCATAGCCTGAATGCTTTTCAAATCCATATTCTGGATAATTTTTAGAATATTTTGTCATAATAGCATCACGAGAAACCTTCGCCACAATGGATGCCAAAGAAATAACAGGATGGAGCTCATCCCCTCTTATGATTGTCTCTTGATTAACATATTCAACAGGGGCATGAAGTCCACCATCTAAAAAAATTTTACAAAAAGATTGTTCCACAGAATTATCTAAATTTTCGCCGCTTAACCCAGAGTACTGGGGCCTACACGGACAAAAATTTAAACAATTCTGCTCCTCAATCTTTTTTAGAGATTCATTTAAAGCTTTCTGTATACATTTTGCAATTCCAAATTTATCAATATTTTCGGGAGAAACAAAAGATACCGCATAATCACATTTCCCTTCTTCTTTTTGTTTTTTCAAAAATTCAAACCAAACTTCTCTTTGCTTTTTAGAAAGCTTTTTAGAATCTTTTAATTTTGGCAATTTTTTCTCTTTTTGATTTTCTAAAAATGAATCATCTTTCATTAAAAATGCACAAACAGCCACTGGCCCTGCAAGTGGCCCCCGTCCTACTTCATCTATACCGATTTTATATTTCATGGTATCAAATTTTCCCATATAGAACTATCATACCTTATTTGCTATACTAAGAAAATGGAAAAGACCGAACTTAACTCAAATTTTATACATCTTCATACCCACTCACACTACTCCCTTTTAGACGGGCTTTCTAAGATTCCAGATATGGTCAAAACAGCCAAGAAAAATGGTATGAATGCTATAGCCATCACAGACCACGGGAATATGTATGGGGCTATAGAACTATATAAAGAAGCCCATAAAGCTGGCATTAAGCCTATTATTGGCGTAGAGGCCTATATAGCAGAGAGGGGGCGAAAAGATAAAGAACCTGGGGTAGACAACAGACGCTACCACCTGACACTTCTCGCAAAAAATAAACAAGGTTACAAGAACTTGATGCGTCTTGTTTCTATCGCAAATATGGAAGGTTACTACTACAAGCCTCGCATGGACAAAGAAATTTTACGTGAATTCTCCTCTGGTATTATTTGTCTTTCAGGGTGTATGGGTAGCCAGCTTTCTCAAGCAGTTCTCGCAAACAATAATGAAAAAGCAGATGCTCTTATAAAAGAACATCAAGAAATTTTTGGCAAAGAAAATTATTTTCTAGAAGTTCACTCTCATGCTCACATAGAAGATGATAAAAGACTTCGTGATGGAATTGTAGCTCTAGGGGAAAAATGGAACATTCCAGTTGTTGCTGGCCAAGACTCTCACTATTTATGTGTTGATGATTTCAAAGCTCATCATACTCTTTTAGCAGTCAACACTGGTGGAGTAGATGGCAAAGAAGGAACAGGATTAGAATTTTCAGAAGATGACTTTTCTTTAATAGATGAGAAAACTGCATTTAAATATTTTAATGATGTGAAAGTTGCAGTTTCTAATACTAAAATTGTAGCAGACTTATGCGAAAGTTATGACCTAGAGCTAGGGAAAGCTTACTTCCCTGCTTTCCCAATTCCAGAAGGAAAAACTGCTGATGATTTATTAAGAGAATTAGCATATAAAGGTTTTGAAATAAGAGGATTAGAGCAAACGAGCGTCTATCTAGACAGACTAGAATATGAACTTAAAATAATAAAACAAAAAGGTTATCCGGCTTACTTTTTGGTTGTTTCTGATTTACTTAAATTTTCAAAAGACAACGGAATATATACAAACATTCGAGGATCTGTCGCTGGTTCATTGACGACATATCTGACTGGTATTACAAAAGTTGATCCGATAGCATACAAACTACCATTTGAAAGATTCTTAAATCCTGAACGCCCATCTCTTCCTGATATAGATATGGATTATGCTGATAATCGTCGTGATGAAGTTATTGCATATGCAAAAAAAAAATATGGAGAAGACAAAGTTGCACAGATAGGAACATTTGGAACAATGATGGCGAAAGGTTCTGTGCGTGATGTCGCAAGAGCACTTGGTCACCCATATACAATTGGAGATAGAATATCTTCTATGATTCCATTAGGCTCTCAAGGTATGCCTATGACAATTGATCATGCATTAAAAATTGTTCCAGAATTAAAAAAAGCATACAAAGAAGGGATTCCAAAAACAGAAAATCAAATAGAAATAGATGTCTCTGTGGTAAAAACAATTATAGACCTAGCTAAAAAAATGGAAGGATGCGTCAGACATATCTCGGTGCACGCAGCCGGAGTCGTGATGGCACCACGCCCACTTTATGAATTCACCCCTATCCAGTATGATCCAAAAGGTGGAAACATCATTACTCAATACGATATGTATAGTATCGAGGACGCAGGGCTTCCAAAATTTGATTTCCTTGGTATTAGAAACTTAGCAATATTAGCTGAAGCAGTCAGATTAGTAAAAATAATTCACAATGTAGATATAGATATAGATAAAGTTCCGCTTGATGATAAAAAAACTTTTGAACTTCTTGCAAATGGAGAGACAAGTGGACTCTTCCAATTAAATGGTTCTGGTATGACGAGATACTTGAAAGAGTTGAGACCTTCTTCAATCCACGATATCAACGCCATGGTAGCTCTCTATCGTCCAGGACCAATGGAATCAATCCCTGAATATATTAAACGTAAACACAATCCAAAAGCTATTACGTATCTTGACCCTAGACTCAAAGATATTCTTGATCAATCATATGGAGTTATAACTTATCAAGATGACGTTATGATGACAGCTATTAAGCTTGGTGGATATTCTTGGCTTGAAGCTGATAAGCTACGTAAAGCTATGGGTAAAAAGATTCCTGAAGTTATGGAAGCAGAAAGAGAAAAACTATTAGAAGGTTTCGTTAAAAATGGTATGACAGCTAAAAAAGCTCAAGAATTCTGGAGTTTGATAGAACCATTTGCTGCTTATGGATTCAATAAAGCTCACGCTGCAAGTTATGGACTCGTAGCTTACCAGACTGCATATATGAAAGCCAACTATCCAGTGGAATATATGACCGCCATAATGACTTCTGAATCAGGTGAAATAGAAAAAGTTGCTGAAATGATTCACGAGTGTGAAAAAATGAATATCAAAGTCCTTCCACCTGACATCAATGAAAGTTATGCCGGATTCACTGTTATCAAAGGTAGTAATTTTGAAACTGATAGAACTATAAGATTTGGATTTTATAATATTAAAAATCTTGGTGTAGATATAGCAGACTCCATAATAGAAGAAAGAAAAAAGAATGGTAAATTCAAATCACTTGCTGATTTCTTTGAAAGAATAAATCATAAGAATTTAAACAAGAAATCAATAGAAGCTCTCGCCAAGTGTGGAGCAATGGATAAACTTGTCACACATAGAAATATGATTATGGGCAATTTAGAAAAGCTTATCGCTTTCAATAAAGAAACCAGAGGAATAGGCGCCCAAGATTCACTCTTCGGCTCAATTGGAGGAATAGAAGTCAAACTCTCCCTCGAAGAACAGAAAGAAGCAACTCACCAAGAGAAGTTAACTTGGGAAAAAGACTTACTGGGTCTATATATTTCTGGGCATCCATTAGACAATTATAAAGAGAAAATTGAGAAATTTGGTGTTACCATTAAAAAAATAAAAGAAGAATTAAAAGTGAATATTCCTGTCACTGTCGCTGCTATTATAGATGATATTAAAATCGTCACAACCAAAAACAACAATCGTATGGCTTTCATTAAACTCTCTGACTATACTGATGGTATAGAAGCGGTAATCTTTAATAAACTTTTCGAGACTAATAAAGATATTTTAATAAAAGATACTATCATCGCTCTCACTGGAAAAGTTACAGAAAGAAATGGTGAGAAAAGTATAATGATAGATAATTTTAAAAAGATTTAAATACAATAAAAGAGCCCGCTACAACTTCACAGATGTTAGCGGGCTCTTTTATTTTTATATTTAAATTATCGGATCTGTATTATCTATCGCCTTCATTATCTTTTCTACTTCTTTAGGATAATTAGGAATAATAGAATTGTATTTACGTAAAACTTGAAGGGTTGTTTTGCCATCATAATGATGAGCTGTATTTTCATCGTTTCCCCCTAAACTTGCTGAAACTTTTTCTATAGATTCATTGATAGACTTAAAGCCTATCTTACATGAACCCCAACCGAAAGGATTATTTGGAGCTTTTGAATTCTTGCACATACTTCTACCAAATGTAGTCTCACGGCCTGCTATAGAAACCAATAAACGCCAATCTATATCATTCTTTTTTGCTTCTTCCACGAACTTACTACCATAACCTGCTAGTATAGATCCGCGTGAAGTAAGGAAATCATCTATAATATCTGCTTTTTTCTTAAGATCCTCCTTTTTTTGTGTTGTTATCACAGATGGAGTCGTCTCAACTTTATTATCGTTTACAAGAGTCGTGTCAGAAATGTTGTGTATTCCTGTCATGGGCAATGCCACTGCCAACATAGGAATAGCAACAATTGACTGCAAGTAACGTATTATTGTTTGTTTGCTCATAGTTAACGACGTTCGTGCCGTCATGCGCCCTTTCGGGTTCTACTTAAATATAAGTTTCTAAGAGAAATTTAATCTAAAGTAAAAAATTCCTTATATATCATCTTTACGACAACATATTTGGAACTCCCCATATAGTAGCACATGGGTTCATAAAAGTCAATGGTTATAACATAGTTTTTAGTATCGTCAAATAGTAAAAACCCTTATAAAATAAGGGTTTTTACTCACTATTTCATTGACAACTATATGATATATGTGTCAAAATAAGCCCTAAAAACAAGGATATATCAGTATTTTTGACAAAAATCACCTTTTGTCCTGTAAAAGACTATATTTTATAAAGATATTTGCTATATTCTACTTTCCATGACAATTCTTATATTTCTTGCCACTTCCACATGAGCATGGATCGTTTCGTCCAATCTTAGGAGCATCTCTTCTTGCTGGTTTATTCCCTTCATCGCTAGAACTTAGTATAAGTGAAGGTCTTTCTTCTGTTACTTGCTCTTCAGATCTTTCACCTTCTACATTCATAGTATTTACAAGAGATACAACCTGCTCTTTAAGAGCTATTTCCATTTCTTTGAATAATCTCAAACCTTCTTTTTTATATTCTATCAATGGCTCACGCTGACCATAAGCACGCAAATTTACAGAAGACCTTGTATATTCCATCGTCTCTAAATGTTCAACCCAAAGGTTGTCTGTAATATACAGAACTATTCTTCGAACTGTTTCAAAGAATACAGCATCTCCTACGGCTTCTTTCTTCTTCTTAATTACTTCTACCAATTTTGGATAAGTTAAAACCAATTCATCTAAAAAGATTTGAATCTTCTCAAAGTCCCCTGCAAGCATATCTCTTCTTCTAGCATAAATAACATTACGCTGATGATTCATCACATTATCATATTCTAGTGTTTGTTTACGAGAATCAAAATGAAAACCTTCAATTTTAGCTTGAGCTCCTTCTATTGAATTTGAAATGATACGATTCTCAATTGGCTGATCCTCTGGTATACCAAGTTTACCCATCATATTTTTAAGTCTGTCAGAACCAAAGATTCTCATTAAATCATCCTCAAGTGACACATAAAATCTTGTTTCTCCAGGATCTCCTTGTCTACCAGATCTACCTCGAAGCTGGTTATCTATTCTGCGGGCTTCATGACGTTCTGTCCCTAAAACAAATAATCCACCAAGAGCTTTTACTTCTTCATAAGATTCTTCACTAAAAGGAACTCCTCCAAGTTTAATATCAACTCCACGTCCAGCCATGTTAGTAGCGACAGTGACAGCACCCAAACGTCCAGCGTTTGCAATTATTTCTCCTTCACGTTCATGATTCTTAGCATTAAGTATTGTATGAGGAACTCCAGCGGAAGTTAAATAAGCAGAAAGAAGTTCGTTCTTCTCTATCGAAACAGTTCCGATAAGGACTGGCTGACCTTTAGCATGAAGTTCTTTTACTTTAGTTGCAACAGCTAATAATTTACTTTTTTCAGTTTGATAAATTAAATCATTATGATCTTTTCTATTTATATCTCTATGAGTAGGGACAACTATCACATTCAAACCATAAACTTTAAAGAACTCTTCTTTAGAAGTCTCGGCTGTTCCTGTCATACCTGAAAGTTTTTTATAAAATCTAAAATAATTTTGGAAAGTGATAGAA
>Ga0302292_1001632_pt1 | contig 14176 bp, 13 predicted proteins | sample III_Fen_N2_1_FD_194553 | JGI IMG/M metagenome (GOLD analysis project Ga0302292, IMG submission 194553) | Peat permafrost microbial communities from Stordalen Mire near Abisko, Sweden - III_Fen_N2_1 | ecosystem: Environmental > Terrestrial > Soil > Wetlands > Permafrost | place: Sweden: Abisko...
TACAACGAGCTGCGGTATGAAAAAATGCCGAATTTCGTGCGCCTTCGTATCGCCCGAAGACGACGCCGAAGCGAGAGTGAAAGCCCCGAATTTGCTGGGGTTCGGCAGTTTTTTATGACCGCATGTTAGCCCAAGCCATTATTTTCATTGTCAGTAACTTAGAGTTAATTATCAGTTTTTAAAATCTTATCAATTTGTTGTAATTCTTGTAGAAAAATGTATCAGTTTTCGATGCAGTTATCAGATGCAAAATACAATTTATTTTTAATCTCGACTTCGAATCGCCCGAGAAATATTAATCAAATTCCGAACTCGTTTCAAATCTCTCGTTTGCAAAAGCCGACAAATTATCGACCGAGAATTTGTTATCAAAATGCGACTCGAAATCAACCGCCGAAATCAGAACTTTTAAAAATTGCAAACCGTTATCAAACGAAAAAGTTATCAGACGAAAACTGGTTTCTTTTTCTTTTTTATGGTTTGGGCTAACGAGTTGCTGTATGAAAAAATGCCGAAGTTCGGGTGATTTTTATCACACGAAAACCAGACGGAAGCGAGCGTGAACGCCGCGAATTTGCTGGGTTTCGGCAGTTTTTTATGACAGCGTGTTAGCGGGAGTTGTTGGTTAATCAACAGAATCAGAAATGTTTAATCTTATTTTAGATTTCATTTCTTTAAATATTACGTTATCAGCTAGAGTAAAAAGGAGCATTTGAGTATAAAAAGGTTCCTCTTTCCGTTCTGGTAGTGAATCCCATAATAATTTATTGATTTCACAAACTAGATCATTCATTTTTTTATAGGCTTCATTTTCTGAAACGAAAAACAGCTTATCTCCATTACTTACATTATGTCTATGTTGAAGATTGCCTAAAAAAATTCTTATATTTTTAACCCTAATTAATGTGCTCATATCGAATGCAATTCTTTTAGGTCCTTTACCTTCTGGAATAGGGAAATATTTATGTTCTCTATAAAATTTGATTAATAAAATCCAATTCAAAGTATAGGCAATTCGAGAATCATAAATAATATTTGTTTTAGGAAACATGAACTCAAGTATTTTAGATTTACTTGAAATTCGTTCATAACTTATTAATTCATTATTTTGAACACTTGAAATAGCTTCTTGAATAAGTATAATCAAATTATCATCCTTTCCACTTTTGATACCACCCCATTCCTTAACTAACCATAGAGAAATTTTATTAAATAAAGTCTGATTATTTTTGTATGAATCATTTAATAATGGTGTTAAGATTTCTTTAAGTCTTACTGTTTTTTCAAACGATGAAATACTTTTATCCTTACTATTTAAATAATTCAGGTCTTCTTCTGAAATAGTTATCAATTTAGACAATCCTTCAATTTTTACAACCCAATTATATTTGTCAAGTTCAGATTCGTGAGCTTTTAGGTATTTAACTATATGATTAACCATTTCTTTCCTTGAGGAGTTATTCATCATTTCTTGTTGTTTTAACATTTGTTCATGTGTAAAAGGAGTCTTATAACGAGAAGGTCTTTTAGATATTTCTTCTAACATTTTCAATGCATTTTCATTGTGTTTTTGAGGAGTTAATTTAACATCCTCATCCTGATTATTTAATTTGTTTTTCATATTCACACAAATTTAAAACGTTTGGTAACTCATTAAAGTTATTAATAACAATATGTTCAATATTAAATTCACTAGTTATGGTTTCATGTTTCCATGTAACATAAAAAGGAACATGAATAGCTTTTGCTCCTATTGCCACAATAGGTAAAATATCAGATTTTAAAGAATTTCCTACCATTAAAAACTCTTCGACTTTTATGTTTAGTTTATCAAGGAGTTTTTTGTATTCTGTTTCATTCTTATCATTCATTATTTCAATATGGTCAAAATAATCTGTTAGCCCAGAAATATCCAATTTTCTTTGTTGGTCTAGTAAATCTCCTTTAGTTGCAACTATTAATTTGTAATTCCCTTTGAGTTGTTTTAAAATTTTCTCAACATTATCAAGGAGTAAGATAGGTTTTTTCAATAACTCCTTTCCAATTCCAAGAATTTCAGCAATTGTTTTTTGTGAAATTTGATTTTTGCTGATAATTAAAGCCGTCTCAATCATTGATAACGTAAATGCTTTTACACCATAACCATAAATATTCATATTGTTGATTTCAATTCTCAACAATTCAGAAGAGATGTTCTCAGCTGATGTATAGTCTTTGAGTAATTCGCAAAGTAACTTTTCAGCTTCGTGGTAATATGTTTCATTTTCCCAAAGCGTATCGTCTGCATCAAATCCAATTACTTTAATATTTCTCATTACGTGTCCGTTTTTTTACAATTCCCGCTAACGAGCTGCTGGATGCTACGGCTTACGAATTCGGAGCGTCTTCGTATCGCCCGAGGACAAAGCCAAAAGCGAGTGGAGAAGTTGCGCAACTGAAGACCCGTAAGCTGTAGCTTGCCAGCATGTTACCATACGTTTTTTATTTTTCAGTCATAGTGAAATCGACATTTTGCAATAAGAATCTCATCACCTTTTACTTGATAAATTAATCGGTGTTCGTCATCAATTCTACGAGACCAAAATCCTTTATATTTATATTTTAATGGTTCTGGTTTTCCAATTCCAGTAAAAGAATTTCTTGATATGTCTTTAAGCAAATCATTAATTCTTTTTAGCATTTTTTTATCGGTCTTTTGCCAATATAAATAGTCTTCCCAAGACTCATCTACAAATACATATTTCATTAGTCTAATAGTTCTTTTTGAAATGAAGAACCTTTCTTTAACTTATCAATTGCAGAATCGAGTCTGTTTTCATTCATCTTTGAAGATAATTCATGTTGCGTTGCACATAATGAATTATATTCGTCCAAAGAAATAACTACAACACCACTATCTTTTCCACGATTAATAATTAATGTTTCAAAGTTGTTTGTTACGCTATCAAGATATTTTCTAATATCCTTCCTGAAATCACTTATCGTTGCTGTTAACATATCTATAAATTTAATTGTACTAATTATTGTACAAATATAAGTACAATATATCAATTTTGTTCTCGATTGATTTATTTTTTATAAAATGTATGGTAACGAGCTGCGGTATGAAAAAATGCCGAATTTCGTGCGCTTTCGTATCGCCCGAAGACAACGCCGAAGCGAGTGTGAAAGCCCCGAATTTGCTGGGGTTCGGCAGTTTTTTATGACCGCATGTTATGTGCTGTAATTACTTTATTTCCCAAAATACAACAACACTTTCATTTACTTCGATTTCTTTAGGAATAGCATTAAATTTAAATGATCCACTTTCAGATTTCGATTGATTATTATTGTACTTATCAAGCGTTGAATACTTTATTCCATATTCTAAGTTCTCATAGTTAAGTGTATTACCGTATCTTATTTTGTTTATTTTAACTAATTTTGAATCTGTGTTACTAGCTAATATTTTCGCCTTTTCAGTTGCGTCTTCTATACTTTTCTTTAATAGTTTTTTCTTCAGATTTAGAATTTTGTTGTCAGTTAAACTATAAGAAATACTCATTTCTAAATCTAAGTTTAGATTATAAATGTAATCAACAATTTTACTTATATTTTTATAATCATTATTTAAAACCAACTCTAATCCCTGACTTCCAGTAAATCCTGTATTTACGCTTCTATCATTAATGTATTCTTCTTTTATAGAAACATTTAAATATAAAGTTTTAACTCGATTACTTTGAATTCCAATTTTTGATAAAGAGTCAATTAATTTATTGTACTTCTCAGATAATAATTTTGTAGTTGTTAAGTGAGATTTATTCTCAACTATGATTTGCATATTAATTATCGCATTGTCGGGTAAAATACTTTCTTTTGAAAGTCCTTCGACAATTATCAATTGTGGATCACTTTTCTGATTACAACTTATCAGAATTGTCATAAATAAAACAGGTAAAATTTTTCTCATAACGTTATCATTTTTCGTTTTTATTATAGCACATAACGAGTTGCTGGACGCAAAGGCTTACGAGTTCGTGCGCATTCGTATCGCCCGAGGACAGTGCCAAAAGCGAGTGACGGCGATGCGTGCATGAAGGCACGTAAGCTTTTGCTTGCCAGCGTGTTAGGTGCTGGGCTTTGTTTGTTTTAATTTAAATTTATCATATCAATTGTTGAATTTAATTATCATTTGAAAGTAGTAGTTTTTTTATTCCATTTGAAAATTCAAGTTTACCACCATACGAAGGATGTCTAATATAAATGTAGGACATTTCAATTCCTTTTACTTTTTGCTCGGCTTTTCGACCAATTGCTCCAATTTGTTGAATTTGGAATAATTTTAAAAACTCCTTTAAAATTATGAACCCAAGTTCTAATTCATTTTTATTAGGCGTCCGATTACAATTAATCTTATTTTCTTCATGTGGATGAAAAGGAAATATATTCCAAATTAGCGGATTATTATCATATTTCATAATTGTTTCCCAGAAGAATAATGCTGAATTTTCTTTTTCTAAATTAGAAGGGGTATTTACAGATAAGTAACCTTGATTTTTAAAAAATAAGTTGTCAGATAAAATTACTTCACTTGTAAATGGAATGCCTGTTAATCTACAGCCTTTATAACCTGGAGCTTCTCCAATAAGTAAAATTGATGGGTTTAATTGTTGCATTTTTTTCAAATACAATTTCAAATTCCATCTTCGAATTTCACTCTCATGACTATTTCCATTATATAAATTTGTTGAAAAACCAATATTATTGGTAATAATTGAACTTATATAATTAATGAAGTTATCTATTTCAGTCATTTTTTTGAAACAATTTTACATGAATTTTACTAGCAAGATTATAAATATTGCACATATTATTAATACAACAATAGGAATTATATAGTTGTTATTTTTCTTTCTTACAGTTATATCAATTTCATTATAATTATTATCCTTTTTAGAGTTCTCAATATTCGTTTGATGTTTTTTAAATAACGGATTCTCTATATTAATACCTCTTGAAGTCAATTCTTGATATGTAATGTTAATTATTTCTTCACTACAATTTTCAAGATATATAGGATCATTTATAATTTTTTTCAATTGTTCTGTTGTCGCTATTTTTGAACTTTGAATATATTCTTCTTTGTTTTTATTTTCTCTTACTTTAGTTCTAAAAGTATCATCATCACCAATCCATTCTCGTTTTGTAAGTCTAGTTAAATAATCTGAAGAACAATAGTATGTGTCACACGAAAAAAGCTCTAAATTTTCACATCCAATAATGCCATCAATCGTATCAAGTCGCTTGCAATTAATACAATTAAGAGTTTGTAATATTTTTAAGTTTGATAAAGCGTCTAAATTTATTATATCAGTATCGCTACAATCTAATTCTTTGAGATTCTTAAGATTTTTAATCTTATCGAGGCTAATAATTTTTGTAGAACTACAATTTAAAATCTTTAAATTCTCAAACAATTGTAAAGGTTCAAGACTCAAAATGTATGAATTACTACAATCTACGATTTCTAAATTCAAAATCGTTTTTAGTTCTTCAATTCTTGGATTGTGATTAATATCGATTATCCGTTTAAAAATCCTTTTCCAAGTCAAATCTAATTCTTTCCACCAATTTTTTATTTCGTTATCTGTCATGTTTGAAAAGTTAAATTTTTGTTATCACGGAGCGTTTTTTAGCCTTGCACCTAACGAGCTGCTGGATGCTACGGCTTACGAAATCGGAGCGCCTTCGTATCGCCCGAGGACAAAGCCAAAAGCGAGTTGTGAAGTTGCGCAACTGAAGACCCGTAAGCTGTAGCCTGCCAGCATGTTACCCAACGTAAATCTATTGTCCAATTTTGATTGTAGTTAATAAACAATCTTTTATAAATGATGAAAAAATTGTTTCTTTGGGATAATACTTATTTTCTACATTAATATTGTTATTTTCATATACTATTGCTTGCCAAAGATGACCACATTCACCTGCACCATATTTTTCAAAAATGGGCTTGTTATAATAATCTATTCGAATAGTCCTATTGATTTCAGGTGTTTCGTCAGTCATATTATTATAAGTAAAAGAACATGCTAAGGTGGCCTTTTCAACTAGAATAATTTTACATTCCAATTTAGATAAACTGGCATTATATTGATTTGCACGGTTTTTATATTCATAATAAATTTGTCCTTTTTGATATCCTTTACAATAGTCATTAGGTTCATAATGGTATACTTGAATAAAAGACCATTTATTTTGAGAAGATATCGTTGATTCCCAATTTGTAGGCTTAACTTCTTTGGTATTGTAATCTACATATTCAGATTCCATGCAAAAACCTTTATCTTTAGTGTAATTTGTAATTTCAATGATTAAATCAATATCTAATAAATCTTTTATTTTTTTATAGTCATACTGACCATTGCTGTTTAGTGCAGTCAATAATAATGAACGATCTCTGACATCAAATCCATAATTCATCAATTGTTTTTCAAATTCATCAATATCTTTATTTATATCTTGATTTTGTGTTAAGTCTTTATTTGTATTTGCAACTCGAACTACAACTTTTGTTGGTGTATGAGTTTTTAAATAATCCTTAAATACAGGAGATATAAATGAGTCTTGTACTTTACCCTTTTTTTGACATTTCCAAAATACATTACCTTTCAATGTATAAGTAACGGAGTCAATAATTTTAGGAGCACATCCTATAATTAAAGGTAAACAGATTAAATAATAAATTACTTTTTTCATGATTCTTGTTTTTTTAGGTTAGAAATTATCAGGTTAGAAATTATTATCCGTGGTGTTTTTTTTTTATGTTGGGTAACGAGCTGCGGTATGAAAAAATGCCGAATTTCGTGCGCTTTCGTATCGCCCGAAGACAACGCCGAAGCGAGTGTGAAAGCCCCGAATTTGCTGGGGTTCGGCAGTTTTTTATGACCGCATGTTAGCGGTTTGTGTTTTATTTTTCTATTTTGAATTCACTTTTTATTAATTGTATTATATCAACCAAGTTCTTTGCTTGCCAAAATTTGTCCTTTAATTCTTCTGGGTTTTCATAATAATAAAATCGATATTTGTCCTTTGTAGCTATTTCTATCATATATAATATTCCATCATCCATATCACTTTCAAATCCCTTAATTTCTTCACTATTTGGAAGTGTTGTTATCTTGAGTGAAAGTAGTTTATTCATGAAATTATTCCAACCATTTTTCGGTTTTAATTCTTCCATTTTTATAGACTTGAACTTATCAATTGTTTTTAATGAATCAACCTGATAGGTCGAATCAAGATTTAAAGTCATTTTATAAGAAATCGCTATCCATTTTGATTTTTTTCGTTTGATTATAAATAACCTTCTTTCCGGTACAATTGAATAATCAAACCATATTCTTATCTGAAGAGAATCAAAACCATTCTTTAAGCTTTCTAATTTTAATTGATGAGAATAATCATTAATGGTTTCGTTTAAAAGTGAATTAAACGAATCATTAAATTTTAGCTTCGAGCTATCAATTTTAGACAAATTAGAATCAGAAATTGTCTGTCTAGAACATGAAGTCAGGAAAGATATAATTATTAATATTTTGGTAATTCGTATCATTTTTGCGTTTTTAACATAACCGCTAACGAGTTGCTGGATGCAACTGTTACCGAATTCGTGTGACTTCTTATCGCCCGATGAAACCGCCGAAGCGAGTGACGAAGATGCGTTTTTGAAGGCACGGTAACTGTTGTATGCCAGCGTGTTAGCACCTGTACTCTATTTAATCTACATGTAAATTAATTTATCAAATATAGTAAATTTATCGAACGAAGCAAGGGGTTATCAAAGTGTGTCGGGTGCGGAGGGGCTGGCAGGCTCTTTTACTACCCTTGGATTGCAGGGTAGCCTTGTGTGGGTAGTAAATGTGCCTGACTGCGAAGGGTCGCATAGGCGGAAATGCGAAAACGTTGCAATCTATTTTAAGTGCGGATTTATCTAGCATTGAAGATTTATCAAATTGTGAACTTGAACAACCAATTAAACTGTCGGAAATATCATCTAAACTGCAATCGGAACCATCTAAACTATAATCGGAGGCATCTCCAGAGCAATCGGTGCCATCTAAACTGTAATCGGAGGTGTCTCCAGAGCAATCGGAACCATCTAAACTGCAATCGGTGCCATCTCCAGAGTAATCGGAGGCATCTCCAGAGCAAGAAGTCCTATCTAAAGTGTAATCGGAGCTATCTCCAGAGCAATCGGTACCATCTAAACTGTAATCGGTGCCATCTCCAGAGCAATCGGAGCTATCTAAATTGAGAGAAATGCGATTTAAAGTAAAATCGACTCAATCTAAATTACGATTATTTCGAACTTAATTTATGGTTATTCTATCTAGTTGATAGTTCTTATCATTAAAAAATGTTGCGAAATTATTTGGTGATTAATTTTCACTTTATTAATTTAGCTCTACCGAATAACAAAGAACAAGAATTGAAAACAAATATACATTAATTTAATCTAACTTAAAATTTAAACAAGATGACAGGGTATCAAGAAAGTGTAAACAAGATGTCTGTGGCTACAGTATCTTATTTATCAATTAATGGAACAATTACGGCAACATTGCCTGGTTACACACCTCTTATTACAACAATTCAAACGTCTCTAACACAGCTTATGCCTGCAATAGTGCAACAAGAAGCTGATAAAAGTGGAGATACTAACAACAAAAAACAGTTGAAAGCAATTCTAATTGGTCAGACAATGGATATTGTTCGTAGGACTGTTGCATTCGGTACGAATGTGAACAATAGTGCTTTACTTGCTCTTGTTGGTTACAGCGAGAGTGATTTAACAAAGGCATCGGATACTAAACTGGTTGGTATTTGCCAAGTGATTCACGATAATGCAAACGCTCAAGTTGCGAATCTAGGTACATACGGTGTAACTGCTGCAATCCTAACGACTCAGCAAGCTAGTATTACTAACTTTAATACGGCTATTCCTAAAGATCGAGTTGATACAACCGATAGTAGTGCCGCTACAAAATTGATTGGAACGTTAATAAAAACAATTACTACTACATGGGCTAAGATTGATACCTTGGTAGAGATTGTGAAAGTAACGCAACCTGCATTTTATAACGAATATCAAAGTGTTCGCAAGGTAATTGATACTGGTAGCAGTTCATTATCTTTAAAAGTAAAAGCATCGGATGCACAGAGTGGCGATGGTGTTGCAAATGTAACCTTATCGGTTTCGCCCGCAAGTACTCAAATGAAAGCAATGAGCAGTTCAAATAAAAAAGCAGACGTTAAGAAAACAGCGAGTGGCGGTGGTGCTCATTATAAAAGCTTGCCCGATGGCGATTATGTTGTTACTGCAACAAAGCCGGGCTTTAAAGATGCTACAGCAATGATTAGTGTTGTGAACGGAGAATCTACTATTTTAGAGATTCCGATGGAAAAGGCATAAGATTATAAACTAGATACGATTCACTTAAATGGTGATAAAACATAAACAAACCTTGCAATTGCAAGGTTTTGTTTTTTATAAGAGATAGCTAATGTTTATTCCATTATAGAATAATGCTATTCCAATCGGGTTGGTTTTCTATATCTAAAAGACGAGCATTTGAACTTTGGAGCATTTCTCGTAGTTGCGCGAAAATGTTTGTTCCCACTTTTAAATATAGTTTTATGGTTTCTTCATCGATTGCTTTATGTTTGATTGCCGATTTAAGCAAATCGGATTTATCGCCAACGAGCATTTGTAAGGCACAACCAAGGCATTGAAAAAAGAGAATAGTATCTAATATGTTTAGGCTTAAATCTTCGACTGCTAAATACGTATACTTGTTTCTAATGGTGATATAACGAGGTAAAGGAACATAATCGCTAAATACTTCGCGATTGTAAGCATTCTTAAAAATGGAACTAAAAAAGAGTAATTCATCAACGATTTCGAATGTACAATTGAATAATGTGTATGAATCGGTACCCATTTCGCATTCTAAACCGATATTGTTTAATAAATATGCATTATCGACATCATCACTGCTTCGAAATTCGATATATTGTTCAATGATACCTGATGAAATTATATCGACAATAGTGGGGTAAGCATCGAGATTAGGAGGATAGTGGATTTTATGATATTCGCAAAATTCGTTAAATGCTTTATTGCACTTTTGAATTGCTTGTTTTGTAAGAGTATCGATACAATTGGGAGTAAAAATATCGCTCCAAGAAAGTTGTTTATTTTCGAATTCGAAACCTGTTCGAAACATTATTGCAACAGCGTTTGTTTTTAAACTTATGTCGAGATATATGCGTTTTGATCCATCGAAAAGCATTTCGTAATCGAAATTACTACCATAATCGGCTTCATCATCATTGAAAAGCGGTTTTGGGTAGGTTTCGAACCAAATATAATTGGCATAACATTGATTTGTTGTTATATCGGGTTTCATTGGTGTGTTTATATGTTATTGTTTTGATGGATGATTTAGATATTCGCCTGTATGATAATAAAATTCAACGACCCAAAGGTGCATATTTAAGAATGCATTACGGTCGATGATGCGAATTGTATTGCCTGTAAAGTCTATTATTTCTGGAAAGAATTGCGAGATTAATTCTTTTGTTTTGTCGTAGCATAGAAAAAGTAAAGCCCGTTCTTCGGCTTCGTCTTTTACTCTTTCTTCATGCAGTTTTATAAATGTTTGGTGCTGTTCGAGTGGCAAGTTTTTGAGGGTATCGTTCAAAAATTGTTGCTCTTCTTGTGTTACATCACGAGGGGGAATTGTAATCGATAAAAATTCGGTATTGTCATCGTTGGTATAGCCTCCAAGATTCATATCGAGCATTTCGTTGGTATCGACAGCTTGTTGATGTGCACAATGAGTTATGTCGTCGATAAAAAGTTGCTTGTGTTGCTCTAATTCGGGAAACTGTTGCAATGCAAGGGTTACTATTGCTTGTTCGAGGGTGTCGATAAACTTGCTCTGTCTTGCTCTTTCGTTGGCAAGTTCGGCATCCATACGGTTGCAATTGGCTTCAAATTGTTCGTAGGTTAACATAAATGCATATAGTGTATTAATCGCTTTATATAAATAAAAACAAAAGATCAAATTAGTTTAGTCTTTCCAGTATCTAATTGTTAAATATTTTAACAATTCATCATATTCGATTTCACTAATTCCCGATAGTAATTTTTGAGGAGTAATAATTTGATATTTTTTAGAGTCTATTAGCTGATCTTTCCATGTTGTTTCCATATCTTTATTACTGCATTTATATTTTTTATTTAATAAATCAGTATTCTCTGATGGAATAACATGAACATGTAAATAATCATCTGCCTTTATAATTTCTTTGTTTTTCTGATTTACAACTTGTTCTGCCCAAAGTGTTTGTCGCATTAATTGATAAAATGGTTCATAATAATAACAAATATCATTTGAACTTTTCAATTGAGAAGAATTGACTATTAATATAGAATATCTTCTCTTTCTTTCTTCACCTCTAGATTTTTCACCATTTTTTTCAAGCCCTTCAACTGCTTTATTTTTGTTGTCATAATGTTCTGTATATTTCCATTCAATAGGAATAAGCCATTTTGAACCATTTTTATGAACTGCATAAATTAATGCATCAATAGAAGTACAATTACTTCCTCGATTAAGGACTTTTTCATTTAAATTATCATTACTGCTTATTGCTTCAAATTGAATATATTCATTGCTATACTTATCTGAATTAATCTTTAATATATCAATAAAGTCGACAGAAATATTTTTTAAAATTCTCAGTACAGCATTTTTATCACTACGAATCAAAAAAAGGTGATTCAAACAAGCGATTTGAGACGATAAGACATGACCAGTTGGTTTTTTACCTCCCCACCAAGAAATACAATTTTGATTAAAATATTCAATAACTTCATTTTTGATAGGCTCAAATAGATTCTTAGAATCTTCAGCTAACACAAAATCGCGTTCAATTCCCCTGAATTTTTTACCAGCAGAACTTCCATAAAAAACAGGATTTTTTTCTGTTATTAATTTTATTGACTTTTCTCTTTGTGATTTTTGATATTTTGAAGCCATATTGTTAATGTTAATAGAAATTTTGTGATTCTTTTAACAGTTTTATTGTATAACTAAACTTTTAGATATAGTTGCTTCTTTTGAAATAATTTTAACAATATATAAGCCCTTGGTTAAATTACTAGTAAGTATCGTTTCTTTGTTAGTAATAATTATATTCTTTATTAATTCTCCTTTTAAAGAATAAAGTTGAACTAACGCATTTCCCTCAAAATTGATAGTAACACTTGTTGTTGCGGGATTAGGATAAATGCAAATATTTTCATTATTAAATTCTTTAGCTAATGTACCGTCACCAGCTAATTGTGTTATGGTAATCGTTTGCATTGTTCCATTAGCATTAATCGTAACTGTTGCACTTCTTGTCGGTCCACTATTTGCGGTAACGGATATAGTAAGAATATTGGAACCAGTTGTTGAATCGTTTGGAGATAAAGAAAGCCATGTTTGATTTGAGGTAGCAATCCAAGGATATGATGAAATAACACTTATTTCGGAAGTACTGTTGGCTTCTTTTGTTAATGTAATATTATTTGCTGTTATATTTATATCCTTTATATTCTGAATATTGTTGAATTTTTGCCATTGATCAGAAGCTTGATAAAGACTTTTAGAACCGACAGGAACATATAGTGTACAAGTATATTTATTAACTCCTAAAAACACATCTGCTGAAGATGTCAAATCAATAGGAATTGTTGAATATGAAAAAATAGAACTTAATGAGGTACAATCTGTAAACGCATTATTGTTTATAAAGTTAACTGACGTTGGTATTGTTATGAATTTTAGTCCAGTACATTTGGCAAATGCATAATACTCAATAGATGTAAGCTTAAATGGTAACTCAATTTTAGTTAATTTTATACAATCATAAAAAGCTCCAAACCCTATTACAGAAACAGTTGATGGGATTTCGTAAATTCCTGTTTTTGAAATGGGACATTGTAATAAAGAGTCTTGAGTTTTATCAAAAAGCACACCATCAAGACTTGAATAATTTAGATTATCTGAATCAACAGTTATTAAACAGTTGCATTTACAAAATGCATAAGTTCCAATAAATGTTACTGATGATGGAATTGTTACCGTTGTCAAACCCTTACATGCATTAAAAGCACCGTATGAAATAGAAGTGACAGAAGAAGGAATTGCTATTGACGTTAAGCTACTATCATTTGAAAATGCAGAAAGTCCAATAGAAATAACAGATGAAGGAATTGTAATAGATGATAATTTGATACATTCAGAAAAGGCATACATTCCAATAGACGTTACTGATGTAGGGATATCAACTGATTTTAAATTTATACAACCATAAAAAATATTATTACTAATTGAAGTTAGTGATGCTGGTTTAACAAATATTACTGATGTTAAACTGCTGTCATTTGAAAATGCCGTTGAACCAATATAATTTACAGAGGGCGGTATCGAAATAGATGTCAATCTTGAACATTTTTCAAAACAATTATCACCTATAGTTGAAACATTATTTGGAATTGTAAACGTATTCAAACTAATACAACCAGAAAATGAGGAATTCCCTATTGAATTTGTTGATGATGGTAATGTAATTGTTGTTAATCTAATGCAATCTGAAAAGGTGTAGTTTCCAATTGATATTAATGATGATAGATTATTGAAATTTACTGTAATTAATCCTTTACAACCTCCAAATGCATTATTTTCAATAGTGATTACATTTGATGGAATAGAGATTGAAGTTAAACCTGTGTTAGAAAAAAATGCATATGCACCAATTGTTTTAATCGTTGTGGGAAGTGTAACTGATGTGATTGTTTTATTACCAAACGCATATCCAGGTATTCTATCACCTGAAACAAGAGCATCGGTTACATCAACAACTGAAATTGAAGACATTTCATAACTTATCGTTTGAAAATCTGTTGAATCAATACTTCCAGTTACGGTTAAATTAGTTACTGTTGACAAATCGATAGGTGTTAATAATGAAGATAAAGTTCCCGCAGTTGTAACATTTATTGTTTTAGAAACAGTTGCTTGTAGTAACAATGAAAGGGAAAGGCTTACAAAAAATAATATCAGTTTTTTCATAGATTTAA
>Ga0302292_1001633_pt1 | contig 14173 bp, 11 predicted proteins | sample III_Fen_N2_1_FD_194553 | JGI IMG/M metagenome (GOLD analysis project Ga0302292, IMG submission 194553) | Peat permafrost microbial communities from Stordalen Mire near Abisko, Sweden - III_Fen_N2_1 | ecosystem: Environmental > Terrestrial > Soil > Wetlands > Permafrost | place: Sweden: Abisko...
ACCGGTAGCTTTACAAGCAATATTGCCGGGCTAAGCGGATCAACAGCCTATTTCGCACGCGCTTATGCTACAAATGCTTTAGGAACTGTTTATGGAAACGAACTTACATTTACAACCCTTGCCACTTATTCTACCGGAACATTGACTGTTAGTGTTTTGACAGTAGCTCCAGGTGGCGGTTACTCACCCAGAAATGTAGTAGCAATCTGGATAGAAACAAATACCGGCATTTTTGTTAAATCTTTATTGGTTTATGCCAACGCCCGTAAACGAGATTTGACTACATGGTATTCCAACTCCAACGGCAGTACTGTCGATGCAATAACCGGAGCAACCCAGAGCAGCAATACAACCCGTACCTGCACATGGAATGGAACTAATTCAAGCCAAGCTGTAGTAGCTGACGGAACCTATAAAGTATGTATGAACATTGCAGATGGCAGAACGGCATTTACCTCATTTCCATTTACGAAAGGTACGACAGCTGTTACTCTCACACCGGCAAATGTTACAGGCTTCTCAAATATATCAATAAGCTGGGTTCATTGATTAATTAATAATTAATAATTAATAATTAATAATTATTTCCGGACTACTGAAAATTAAGCTTTTGTAGATGAATAAATAGTTTGTTTAATATCTGAAATTACTTCTATAAGTTCAAGCTTTATTCATTAATTCCGGTTCGGTTACTGTTAAGAATAATAAGAATATATAAATCAATAAATTGCTACTCGTTAATTGTTTATAATGAATTAATTGACGATTTTGATCTACAGCTATGAAAAATAAATTAATCCTGTTTGTTATAACATTCTGCATGTTTTCAGGTGTTCAGGTTAAAGCATTGAAATCACCCCATGGTGAGAAATTCAAAAAAGACTGTAATATCTGTCATGTTGCTGATAATTGGACTAAAATCAAACAAGATGGTTTTAATCATAATAAAACTAAGTTCCCATTAAAAGGGCAACATAATGGGCTCTCTTGTAAAAAATGTCATCCTACTCTTGTCTTTGATGCTGCTTCCAGGGAATGTAATGCTTGTCATGCCGATATGCATGAAGGAACTGTTGGAAAAGATTGTGGACGATGTCATACCCCGAATAATTGGTTTGTTAAGAATATCAGGCAAATACACCAGCGGGCCGGTTTCCCGTTGATAGGCGAACACGCTGCTACTGATTGCAACCGTTGTCATACATCAGCCTCTTTACTGCGTTTCAATAATATACGCTCCGATTGTTATTCCTGTCATCAAACTGAATATGAATTGACAAAATCTCCAAATCATAAAACTGCCGGCTTAGGTATTGATTGCCAACGTTGTCACAATATGGCAGGTCAAAGCTGGCGATCCATTGGTCATGGCTTCGATCATGGAGTTTTCCCTTTAGTCGGAGGACATAATGTTGAATGTGATTTTTGCCACATAAACAATGATTATAAAATAAAATTACAAACAAATTGTGATGCAAAAGGCTGTCATGATATGGTTGATAAAAGCTCGACTCCGGCTCATACCACTAAATTCAAGAACTTTGCCTGTTCTGCTTGTCACAACTCAACCAGTTGGACAAATGTAAAATTCACGGGTCACGAAATCTATGGGCAAATTTACTCAGGGACTCATCAGGGAAAATGGTCGTCATGTAGTGATTGTCATGTAAATAATACCTCTTATACTTCTTATTGCAATAAATGTCATAATTTTAGCAGCGGAAAATTACCTTGAAAATATTAAATATGAGCTTTATCAATAGAAATGTAAAAACCATAGGATTTATTTGCTTTATTCTCTCCGGATTTAGTCTGTATGGGCAAAATGCCAATGGCTATATTGAGGGGAAGGTTAATTATGTCAGTTCACAAAATGTCTACGTTCAATTTGTAAACACTGTCGGAATTGAAATTGGTGACACACTTTTCAGTCTTAAAAACGATACCTATAAACCCCTGTTGATTGTAAAAAACAAATCTTCGATTTCATGTATCGGTACAATAATCGGTGCTGATATTCCGGCAGTATCGACTCAGCTATTTGCCCGAATAAGAGTGGAACCTGTTCCGGTTGAAGTTGCTGCCCGAAAATCGAAAGAAGGAATACCTGTAAACGAACTGGCTGTGAAAGATGCAATAAATGAAAAACAATCTACAGGCAATGGTTCTTCATTTCACGGACGTGTTTCACTATCCGGCTTTGTTAACAACACAAGTGATTCGACATTAAACAGCACGTTCCGTTTTAATTTATCGATGAATGCTCATCATATTGCAAATTCCAATTTCTCGGCCGAATGCGACCTGTCACTTACCAATAGGACTTCTTACAGGCCTTTTGTTAATTTAAGCAGTGTTGATTCCATGAAACTGATAAATTATAGACAGACTTTCAACGATGCCAGAATTTTCAACCTTTCACTTAAATATGATTTCAATAAAACGGCAAGCATCCTTTTCGGGCGGAAAATAAACCTGAACTTAGCCAATATCGGGGCTGTTGATGGACTTCAGTTTGAGAATGACGGAAAGTATTTCTCTTATGGGGCAGTGGTCGGTTCCAGACCCGATACCTATACATATGCTGTTAATCCAAAATTATTTCAGTTTGGAGCATTTGCCGGCCAGCATATGACAACTGAAAACGGAAGTATGCAGACTTCAGTCGCATTTTTCAACCAGACAAATAATATGTTGACCGACAGAAGGTTTTTATATTTCCAACACAGCAATTCATTATTGAAAGACGTTGATTTCTTCGGCTCGGCTGAGATCGATTTGTTTGGACTTAAAAACGGTCAACCCATCACCACTTTTAATCTGACCAGTACTTATCTTATGCTTCGTTGGAGTGCGTTACATAACCTTTCTATGTCCGTATCATACGATGCCCTAAAGAATATCTATTACTACGAAACCTATAAAAATTACGTGGATAGTTTGCTCGATAAAGAAACCCGGCAGGGATTCAAATATCAGATCAATTATCAGCCATTCAAATTCCTTTCCTGGGGTGGAACTGCCGGTTATCGCTTTGCGACTGCCACTTCCACGCAATCATTAAATGGTTATACCTATCTTACCTATCCACAGATTCCGTTTATCGATGCTTCTTTTACGATCAATGCCACAGCTCTTAAAACAAATTATATGACAGGAATGATTTATGGAGGTTCATTATCGCGGGACTTCTTCAATGGGAAAATCTTTGCCGAATTATCTTATCAGAATGTAAATTATACTTTTGCAACCACAACCCAATTGCTTGAAAAAAACATTGATATTAATCTCTCATGGAGGATTAACCGTAAGCTGTTTTTTACTGTGGATTTTGAAGAAATGAAAGATTCAAACTCCAATTTTAATGGACTGCTATTTTTCAATATCACACAACGGTTTTAAGCAGTCTTTTTATTCATAGAGTTGTTGAGAAATTTAATTGTAAATTTATCATCTGGATAATTGGAACAATTAAATGTCTTATTTTAAATTCAAAATAATAGAACATTATATTCTTTCTATTATTTATTAAAAGAATCTGTGTGAATTAGTGTAATTTGTCGACAATCTCTTTCTGATTTTAAGTCCGGCTATATTGTTTCGGCTTCATACCTATATGTTCTTCAAAGACACGTGAAAAATGGCTTAGGTTGGTAAAGCCCAGTCTGTAACCCACATCCGAAACAGACAGATTCTCTTCTTTCAACAACCGGGCAGCTTCTTTCATCCTGAATTCCTGATAATAACTGAAAATGCTGTTGCCGAAAATCTGCCTGAATAATCGTTTTAGTTTGGTTGCACTCATATTGGCAAAATCTGCCAGTACATTAATAACCGGCGGTGTTTCAGGATGTGCAAGCATTTGCTCTTTTACTTTGTAAAGGATTTGTATATCCTGACTGTTCAGTGCATAAAGATGTTTCTCATCTCGCTTTTCCAATTCCATTAATAGTCTGCATATCAGCTCTTCTGCCTTTATCCTGAAAAAAAATAGTTCGAAAGCTTTATCAACCGGTTCATTCACAATTTCATCCACAATTTTCCGGATTGAAGGAAATATAAGTTGTTCGAATAGTAAGGGCTGTGTATTTTGTAACAGGCTTTGCAATACAGGCGATTTTTCTGACAAATCAACCAGTCCGTTCAGATAGGTTGCATCCACTTCTATATTAATAACCGCAGTATTTGTATGGATTGATATAAAGTCGTCGGTATTCATACTACTGGTTGCAACTAAAACTGAAGGCATTTCTATTGATAATATTTCAGTCTTAGGAAAAATGTTCTGAAACTTAAAAAATATCATTCTCTTAGAAGCATTGATATCGGGATTTTCAACAACCAACTCCTCATTAAGCTCATAATTACTGATGAGCATTCGGATATGCTCATTAAAAACGAATCCGGTACAATACCCATTACCAAATTCAGTAGGAATTTCTAATCGGTTGTTTTTTATTTCCGTCCCTAAGATTTGTGCAAGTCTATTCAGGACATTCGGTACTGTTTGCTGTTTATCTTTTTCCATTATAAGTCTTTTACAACTGTTTTATGGGCAAATATAGTTATTTTATCTCTATAATACACTGTAATTTTGCATGATCAATTGATTTTGTCGATTCTTTCAGAATTCAACTAAATGAAAATGGTGTATCAACTAATGATGTAGTAGCTGAAAATAACAAATCATATAGATGTCAATGAGATGAATTTTGAACAAACAGTTGAAACAAAAAAGTAAGGAAACAATTTATGAAACTTATAGCTGTGTGTGGAAGCGCAAGAAAACAAGGCAATACAGCCAAAATGTTACACAGGGTGATTGAAGGAGCTAAATCAGTAGGTGCTGAAACTGAACTTGTAAATCTTTTTGACCTAAACTATAAAGACTGTATCAGTTGCTATGCCTGTAAATTGAAAAACAGGAATTCTTTTGGACATTGTACGTTAAATGATGATCTTAAGCCTTTGTTGGAACGTATTGAGCAATCGGATGTAATTGTTCTTGGTTCGCCTGTCTATTATGGAAATCTATCTGGTCAAATGCGGTCATTTACGGATAGATTGCTTTTTCAGTACCTTGATTATGGTGGTCAGGGTACAGGTCCTAAACCTAAAAACTTTAAAACAGCTTTGGTTGCAACGATGAATGTGAATGATGAAATATCTATTAAAAGAGGTTTCAGGGATACGTTAGTTTGGTTTTCAGAAATGATGGGCCATACATTGGGTAGTTGCGAACTACTGACTTTGAGTGATACCGTTCTGTTTGATGATTATTCAAAATACGTTTACCTAATGCCGGATAAAGTAGAAAAGTCGAATCGTGTCGGAAAGATATCGGTAGAGGATTTTCAAAAAGCATTTGATTTAGGAGTCCGGCTTATTAATTCAGTTATTCCTATCGTAACAGGCCAAAAGTAATTTGAACTTTCAATTAAAAACAAATCATATAAATATTATAAAAATGAATTTTGAACAAATCTTTAAACAAATTTCTCCGGAAGAGATAAACGACAATGTATTTACAATGACAGGAAAAGATTTTTATGTTATTACTGCGGGAAAAGCAGATCAGTATAATTCCATGACAGCCAGTGGGGGTGGGATGGGTGTGCTTTTTAAGAAACCCACCACATGGTGTGTTCTACAAACTGCCCGTTATACCCTTGAATTGATGTTAAAAGAAAAATCCTATACACTCTCTTACTTTCCCGAAGAATATAAGAAACAAATGCTCTTTTTGGGAAGTAAATCAGGAAGAGGAACTGACAAAATGAAAGAGGTTGAATTGACAAGCGTTCAGACACCTTCGGGAGATATTTCTTTCAAAGAAGCCCGACTAATTATGGAATGTAAATTAACGCAAATTACTACCCCCAATCCCACTGATTTTTGCACCCCCGAAGCCAAAGAATATTTAAATGAGGTTTACAAAGACACGAATGAAATACGCAACTATGTATTCGGCGAAATCACCCGTGTCTGGGTTAAGATATAAGAATAAACCGGAATGAACGAAGAGAGTGTTGAGTCATTCTCCTTATAATCCAACAGATTATCAAATTTAAAAACAGACTCCTGACTTTGAGAAAGTGTTTCCTGTATCCACCCTTGTCTTTGGAAAACTGTAACCTATCCTCTATACACAAAAGTTCGTGGTGAACATTAGTCATCTACAACCGATCATAGCTATTGTACATTGAATAACATAAATACATCCTTATCGACTGGTAACCAATTAAATAATTAATTAACCAAACAGTCAGTCAGACCCTTAAAAGCTTTAATCAATCGGTTCATTTAGATTTATTCCTAAATCACTGTTACGTTTAATACTCTCAGGATCCTGACGCGTATCAAAAACATCAGTAATAAATAGTTTTTTATTTTGGATTTTATAAATGATTTTATAGTTCCCTCTGATAATATATCGATGTCCTTCTTCCATATTAAGTAGTAATTTTTCAATAGTACCTGATAAGGGCTGCTTTTCTAGTTGTCGTGTACCTGACAGAATGCTGGTTTTTATATTCTGAGCAACTACTTCATTAACATTTTCTTTGTAATAATTGAAAATGTTGTGCAATGAATTTAATGCAAACTTTGTCCACAATATTTTCATTCTTACCACTTTTGAGTCATTTTCTCAACTAATTCTTGTGTGAAAATATCCTTTTCATGGATATCCTGATTTGCTAGCTGAGCTCTTTGTAATAGTTCTTCCTTTGTTAATTTAGCTGGCTTTGGCCTATGTATTGACTCGTTTAAAATCGCTTCAATTTTATTGAAAACTTCATCATCATTCAAAATGATAATTTGTTCAATTATTTTAAGTTTGTTATCCTGATTATTAATTTGTTTCATATTCTTACAAATAACATGATGGTTAATTACGATTACAAAATTATTTTTTTTTTTTAATTCTAACAATGAAATTTGTTACATTGTTGAAAAAACTAATCTAATTTTCAGTAAATTGTTTTTTAATGAAGTGCTATTTTAAGTTTAATGTTTTTTCTTTATGAAACTTAGTTGCTTAGTGATTCCCGATATCCTGGATGTTTCATTTGTGGCAAGAAAATATCAAACACTAAGACACAAAAACTCCTAAGTTTCACATCGAAGTTTCCGATTTAGCGGAAAGGTTGAATTAAAGCTATATCCTTAATTAATTAGCATCGACTTACTTTTTAAACCGTTTTATCAAAATGTAAGCAATTCCTGCTTTTTATAGTGCAAATGCTCATTAAGGGTTTCTTCGGGGTTCCCTTGGAGTCACCTTGGGGTTTCCTTCAGATGAGGAAATAATCAAAAAGCATTGGATAGTTCAATATTAACAGCAAAATGATAGTTGCTGCAATTGGTGGAATAGGATAAAAGGATAGGAAGTATTAGTTAATACGGAACTGTTTAAGGTAAAATGGAATCAATTCTGTTGCAAAGATAAAGATTTTTCTAATTACAACTGTCAATCATTGATGAAATCTTGTTATCATTATTCCGGATTTACCTTTCCGATAAGGTCTGATTTAAAAAAGAGTTTTTTTATTTGAAACTAATCCTGTCATTCTGACATCAAAACTCCCTTTTAAACCGAAATTTCTGTTTTCTCCGGATCTGCTAAGCTATGGAAAATGAAAAGTACCAGTTTATAGGTTACATTTTACACAGAAATGAATACCTTTTTTTGTGTACGGATCATTATAAGTCAAATAAACCATATATAAACCGTGAAGATTGTTATAATCAAATAAAAATGCGTACCTTTGCACCCGAAAAGAAAATGTATTCTTTCGTCTGTTTATTTTCATCTCCTATTTTCATTAGAATTTGTCATACCTTCGTCACTCTACTTCTCTTTTATCACAATTAATTATTATATATTTATGAACATTTACGTAGGTAACTTAAGTTACAATGTTACAGAAAATGACCTTCAGGAAGCAATTGCAGAATATGGTCAGGTTGATTCATGTAAACTTATCATGGATCGCGAAACACGCAGATCAAAAGGTTTTGCATTTGTTGAAATGTCAGATGATGAAGCTGCTAAGAAAGCCATTACTGAATTAAACGGAGCCGAATTTGATGGCCGTCCAATGGTTGTTAAAGTAGCTCTTCCAAAAAATTAATTTCAGTTTTTTTGAAAAACATTATAAGAACTTCTGTCATCGAAAGATAACAGAAGTTTTTTATTTGATTCAATAGTCTGGAAATTAGTTGACTGAAGCTATATCACTTCAATTGATAATTTGCCCTGTGAAGGATAACCAAAAATTTCGTTGGACTTTGGTTGATAAGATAAAATAGCAAAACAACGAAAATAAGATAACAGGTAAAGAGCCAGGTATTGCTCAAAATAGAAAAGAATGATTTCAATAGAACAACTTACGGTAGAATTCGACGGAAGACGATTATTAGACAATATTGGATTTCTTATAAACCCAAAAGATAAGATTGCATTAGTAGGTCGGAATGGTGCCGGAAAATCCACCCTGATAAAATTAATAGCCGGATATGATACCCCTACACGTGGAAGTATCATTGCTTCTCCCGATTTAACAGTCGGCTATTTGCCCCAGCATATGATTCACAATGAAGGTACCACTGTTATGCAGGAGACCGAAAAAGCATTCGAACGGATCACTAAACTGCAGAATGAGATTGATCTGTTAACCAAACAACTCGAAGACAGGCCGGATTATGAAAGCGAAGAATATGCCCAGATTATTGATAAACTGAGCAATTCCTACGAACATATGCAAATAATTAACAGCGGTAATTTTTATGCTGAAATAGAAAAGAACCTGCTCGGATTGGGATTCCTCAGAAGTGATTTCGACAGGCAATGTTCTGAATTCAGCGGCGGATGGCGTATGCGTATTGAATTAGCAAAAATACTGCTGCAGACTCCTGACATATTGCTGCTGGATGAGCCTACCAACCATTTGGATATAGAATCAATTCAGTGGCTCGAAAGCTTTCTGGCGACTACTTCGAGTGCTATCCTGTTGGTTTCACATGATAAGGCTTTTATGGATGGGGTGACAAACAGAACAATTGAAATTTCACTCGGTCGGATTTACGATTACGATGTGAATTATTCCAAATACCTTCAACTCCGCCAGGAAAGACATGACCAACAGGTTCGTGCTTTCGAAAACCAACAAAAAATGATTCAGGAAACGGAAGATTTTATTGATCGTTTCCGTAGTAAAGCCACGAAAGCCGTTCAGGTTCAATCACGCATAAAACAACTGAATAAAATTGAACGACTGGAAGTTGATATGGAAGATACTTCACGGCTTCACCTTAAATTTCCACCGGCTCCACGTTCGGGTGCCATACCCGTGGAGATAGAAAATCTAACAAAAGCGTACGATGACCATATCGTACTCGATCATATCGGAATGATTATCAACAGGGGCGAGAAAGTTGCTTTTGTGGGTAAAAACGGGGAAGGGAAAAGTACGCTTATCAAGTGTATCCTGGATGAAATTCCGTACACAGGTATCCTGAAACTGGGGCATAATGTGAAAATAGGATATTTTGCTCAAAACCAACCCTCTCTGCTGGATGAGAACCTGACAGTCTTCGAAACGGTCGATTATGTCGCCGTTGGTGATGTCCGCACCCGTTTACGTGATATTTTAGGTGCATTTATGTTTGGGGGCGATGCCTCGGATAAAAAGGTGAAAGTACTTTCAGGGGGAGAGCGCAGCCGTCTGGCAATGATCCGCTTGTTGCTGGAACCTGTCAGCCTGCTGATACTCGATGAACCTACCAATCACCTCGATATCCCATCAAAAGAGGTGTTGAAAGAGGCTATCAAAGCCTACGATGGTACTGCCATCATTGTTTCACACGACCGTGAGTTCCTTGATGGTCTTGTTACCAAAGTATATGAAATAGGCAATAAAAAAATACGTGAACACCTGGGTGGAATCTATGAATTCCTTGAAAAAAAGAAAATGGAAAACCTGAACGAACTTGGATAAAACCACTGTACTTCAGATTATTTCTTTTTTTAAATAATTAATGTCTACGAGTGCCGTTGGAATGAAAATCAACAACAACCGAAAGGGGAAATGATTACAACTTTATGCATTAAACTCAGTTCCTTAAGCAGGCTAAATTGAATTTTTGATGTAGTTCCTCTTATTTTGTAAATTGAATCATAATCATTCATACAAAAAAAAAGCCAACATGATATTCATCATGTTGGCCTTTTTTATTCCCATTCAATCAACCAACGGAACGAAGTGATGTCCCGTTTTCTGGAGCAACCAATATAAATTCATTAACCCCAAACGCGGAACGTGGAACACGGAACGATATAACTAAATCAACCAATCAACTAATCCAATCAGCATTTCGTTGTTGACAGTATGTCCTGCTTCAAACTCTTTAAAAGTAGGAGTAATATTGAGTGTTTTCAGATATGCATTCGCTTCACGGGCGTATTCAATGCTTAGTACATTGTCGGATATACCATGAGAGATAAAAACCTTTAATTTTTTCAATTCATCCGGCGAAGCAAATTGCGGCCTGACTTCTTTCAGGAGCCTTCCACTCATTACGGCAATGCCTTTTATCAAATCAGGTCGGGTAAGTCCTACGCTGTACGACATAATACCACCCTGACTGAAACCACCGATATAAATTTCTTTCTCATTGAAACGGTATTGTGTTTTCAACGATTCGATAAACTCAATGATCGTGATCCGACTGTTTTCAGCCTGAGCTGAATTAATTACAGGAACACCTGTTGAAAAACTCACCTGAAACCAGGCAAAGCTATTTGGCCCGATAGTAAGTGGTCCACGGGCAGCTATAATCAGGAAATTATCGGGCAACTGATCGGACAGAGAGAACATATCCTGTTCATTGCTGCCAACTCCGTGCATCAGTAGGAGCAGTGGCGGGTTTTCGGTCCTGGTTTTTGGCTTTCTGACCAGATACTCTAAAACTGTCTGAGAATGTAAAGTGTATTCTTTATCGGTTGAATTCATATTTAGAAAATATTAATTAGTTTTTTCTTACTCCTCAGTCATAATGAATATGACTGATTTTAATAGTGCCATTATATGCTGACCTCTTTAATTTTTTGATCTCCTATAACTCTAATAACGCCTGTAAAAATCAGATTGTTTCTTTTAAGTTATGTATACTCTGTTTTTATAGTATTAATTGTGCTTTTATGCTTTTTATTTTGTTCAACGTTCTTCAATCAATAACACTATCACTCAATTATTTCTTCTTTTATCTGATGTATTCTGATGTAGATATTTTTTGGAATAAAGAACATTCCAAAAGATACAACTATCGTACTCCGGACAATGAACTAAAGATATTGTATTCGTTCCGGTATTTTGAAAAAATGGTTTATCTCCTATACTTAAGTAATAAAAAATATTTAATTAACTGTTTATTAATTTACAAATGTATGAATTTCAACAGATTGATAATTATTAATTTTTAATTTTTATTTATTAATTACGAATATATGTTTTGTGTCATTACATAATTTTATATCTTTGTCCTGATACTTAAGTTTCTAAAAAATAACTTATCTTCCATGAAAGACCTTAGTCGTATAGTAGAATTTTGTTTTAACGGACAATTTGTATCTGAAGAAGTAAAACTGGTGTTTTCTTCAATCCTTCATGAATATAAAGTAAAAAAAAATGCTACTTTTTTACAGGAAGGCGCTATTTGTAATCATATCTATTTTGTTGAGTCAGGATTGGTAAGACAGTATTTTTATAAAAATGGCACGGATATTACTGAGCATTTTGCCTGGGAAATGCAGGGATTTGTATGTCTGGAAAGTTATATTGAACATAAACCATCTCATCTCATTGTAGAAGCATTGGAAGATTCAGTGATTCATGGTATTCAGAAAGATGAATTGAACGAGTTGACTGAAAAATATCGTGAAATAGAATTAATGTACCGTAGACTACTTGAGCGATCGTTAGTTATATCTCAAAAACGGATGTACAGCATGCTTTTCGAAACAGCGCGTGAACGTTATTATCACTTTTTGAAAGCATCCCCATTCTTAATGAATCGTGTTCCATCCATGTATATTGCTTCTTATTTAGGAATGACTCGTGAAACCTTTAGCCGGGTAAAGGGATGCTAATTACCTTTAAATATGTTTTATAGCATGTTACAAGTTGACAATTGTCACAAAAAAACAGATTACCGAAGTTTGTGATATATATCAATTCCTTACAAAGAATAATACCTGATATTTGCAAATAATTATAATGAGAAGTATTCGTTAGAAATTAATTATTCGCGAACTATCAAATTTATTATAAAACCAAAAATGTAACTCCGATAGGTAAATCTGTTTTATTTTACAGATCTATATTTTTCTGTTCTACTGAAAATTTATTTTGAAAGGAATAATTTAAAGTAAAGTTGAAAAAACTTTCAAAAGAAGAAGAATCTAAACGAAATATGATACTTAATGCATTTTGTGTAACCGGATCATGTTAGATTAATTAATAAAGTCGATCTACAATTAAATTCGGGGCATCAAACAAATTAAACAAAATCATTTTATTTATTATTTATCATGAAAAATACAACTAAAATTATAGTAGTTGGAAGTCTTATTTCCCTTGCTTCTCCAAGAATCTGCCAGGCTCAGGAAGCCCATAAAACAGCAACTATAACTGTTGATGGAAAAACGTTTACCGATCTTAATGGAAATGGGAAACTGGATATATATGAAGACACCCGTTTGTCTGTTGATGTCCGGCTCAACAACATTGTTTCGTTGATGACCGATGAAGAAAAGGCTGATTTTCTGATTGGTATCGGAATGCCCGGCTTTGATGGAGTTGCACCTATAGTAGGGTATGTGGAAACAGGAAAAGTGCCGGGAGCCGCTGGTGGAACATTTGCTATTCCACGGCTGGGAATTCCAACAGTAACAGTTGCAGATGGTCCTGCAGGATTGCGTATTGCACCCAAGCGCTCTAATACGGATAAAACTTTTTATTGTACAGCCTTTCCGGTCGGAACAGCACTGGCTTCAACATGGAACGAGGACCTGGTAAAAAGTGTAGGAGAAGCAATGGGTAATGAAGTAAAAGAGTATGGAGTTGATGTGTTATTGGCTCCTGCACTGAATATACACCGTAGCCCGTTGTGTGGTCGTAACTTTGAGTATTATTCCGAAGATCCGTTGGTTGCCGGTAAAATTGCTTCGGCCTATGTAAAGGGCATTCAATCAAATGGAGTGGGTACTTCTATCAAACACTTTGCAGCGAATAATCAGGAAACAAACCGAACGGGAGTAAATGAACATGTGAGTGAAAGAGCTATGCGCGAAATATATCTGAAAGGATTTGAAATTGCGGTGAAAGAAGCTCAGCCCTGGACAGTAATGTCGTCGTACAACCTGATTAATGGGACTTATACTTCTGCCCGTCACGATTTGCTTACCGATATACTCCGTTCGGAGTGGGGCTTTAAAGGGTTAGTCATGACCGACTGGTTTGGGGGCTATCCGGGTTTTAATGCTATTGCCAATCCTGCCTATGTGAGTGATGTGGTCAAACAGGAAACAGCCGGGAATGACTTGTTGATGCCGGGGTTGAAAACTCAGAAAGAGGCCATCCTTAAAGCAATAAATGACGGTTCTCTGTCGAAAGGAACAATTGATCAGAATGTCAAAAGAATCATGAAAATGGTGTTTCAATCTCCTGCCATGGCAAATTATAAATATTCTGATGCGCCCGATTTGAAAGCCCATGCTCAGGTTGCCCGTCATGCTGCAACTGAAGCCATGGTGTTATTGAAAAATGATAACAATGCTTTACCTGTTGCCGGATCTCATGTTGCCGTATTCGGTGTTACTTCTTATAATTTTTACGCAGGTGGTACCGGTAGTGGTGATGTAAACAGAGCCTATACAATTTCACTGATTGATGGATTGAGAAATGCCGGATATTCATTCAATAAAGAGGTTCAGGATGTTTATGTACCCTATGTTGCCCAAAAACTCAAAGAAGAAAATGACCGTCGGACGAAAGAAGGTTTATTGGCAACAAGTGTAAAAATCAGGGAGATTAATAAAGATAAATCATTCTATCAAAAGGCTGCTGAAACTTCGCCCGTTGCAATTATTACCCTGGGGAGAAGTTCCGGT
>Ga0302292_1001635_pt1 | contig 14155 bp, 18 predicted proteins | sample III_Fen_N2_1_FD_194553 | JGI IMG/M metagenome (GOLD analysis project Ga0302292, IMG submission 194553) | Peat permafrost microbial communities from Stordalen Mire near Abisko, Sweden - III_Fen_N2_1 | ecosystem: Environmental > Terrestrial > Soil > Wetlands > Permafrost | place: Sweden: Abisko...
TTATCACCAACCTACTTTCAGGGCTTATTGCCTATTCCTTTTTTCCAAAGAAGCCTTGTCTGAATATTGACATTATTGAAAGACCTGTATCATTGGCTAACTATTAGGTCGAACTCACGTTAAGGTTAGGAAGTTAACTGAACGGGAACATTTCTTGGCAAAACTTGGCAAATAAAAAAGAGCTACAAATTTTAACCTTTATAACTCTTTGATTTTAAGTGGAGAATATCGGAATCGAACCGATGACCTTTTGACTGCCAGGGAGAAAGGCATATTTTTATTTTGTTGATTATGTGAGTGTTATAAAATCATAATAACGCAAAATACTGCATTTTTTAGCATTCTTAAGCACAAAAAGGGCACTCCAGTATTTCGAATTAATTTTGACAATTTTGATGCAGGCAAAGGGAGGTTACAGATTGTCAAAGAAATTATTAACATAGTCAAATGAAATTTTCTCTTGCTCCAGTCTCCAGTTATTAGTTTTTAAAAGTTCATAAAGTTTTTGTTCTTGCTCATTTAAATTTAACTGTGTTATAATATTTGTCGGTGTTCCGTGGTCGTTCTCAAAATATAATTCAAAGGTCGATTGATCCATCAGAATGCTTTTAGTGTTGGGAAAGTAGCTTCGAAATTGAGATAAGATTTCAAAGCCCTGAACATCAATATCTCCCCAATATAACAATTCAATATTGTTTAACCAAGCAGTAGGTTTTAAGTTGTGTACGCTGTATCCACTACCAAATATTGCAATTGTCTTTTCCATTTTCGGAAGAGTCAAGGTTGTGTAGAGCGTAGTTTTATTTTCCACTATCAAAACCTTGTTCACGGGCAAAATTAAATTTTCAAACTGACTAACAGGAATAGCTAAATCATCAAGACTTGAAAAATAATTTATACTTATTTCTGTGTCAAGTATCTTAAACCGCACTTGAGGTTCACGATATTTTAGGTTAAATCTTTTTTCAAAAGAATTTTCTTCAGAATTAACAAAAGGTTCGATAATAATGTCCAATAAGTCCATGATTATACTTTTATTTTTTTCAATAAACTTTGTGTGAACATTTATTGGCAATTCTCTGATGTATTTGTCAGGCTTTGGGTTGTTTTTGAAGTAATTACAAACTCTTAGTAAGCCTTCCCATTCATTTTGGTTTTGGATTATTTTAGTAGGATTTCGAATAATCCAATCTTTTAGTTCAGGGAATATTAATAATATCTTTGTACAATTCTGTCGGAAATAATCTACTTCCTTTTCTTTCCCTAAATATTTCACAAAATCTTTTTCAGAATCGAAATAAATACATACAGGAAGGCTTTGTATTCCAATCAACTTAGTTTTAACCGTTTGGTAATCAATAGTAAAACCATAAGCCTTTTTCTCCTTTGATTGATTCAATAAAGCAATAATTTCTTTCTCATATTCTGAAAGAGATTTGCTATAACTCTTATCTCCACGAATAACAATTCTTGAAAATGAAATCTCCTGTATGAGTGATTGAAGAAAGGAAATGTACTTTCTTTCAGCTTTTATTTTTATTTCAGTAGGGCTAATCATTGGTTAATGAAATTTGCTCTTTTTTCTTTGAATTGTTTAATAGGCATATCATAAAGCCAAGAATATTTTTCTTCCTTTCTTTCAACAAAATGAACAAACGAAATGTCATTTTCTACAATGTGGATATTATCGCTTGGTGTTACAACTAATAACTGTAAATGCAGTTGTTTACACAATGTAATTAAATAGCGTGCTTTATCTTCATCCTGAGATTTAAATGCTTCATCAATAGCAATAAATCGAAAAGAGTCGCTTTGTAAACCCTGTTTTGTAAGTCCAAATTGGTATGCAATTGCCGAACCAAGAATAGTATAGGTTAGTTGAGCTTTTTCACCACCTGAAAGTTGCCCCATATTTTCATATGTTTTAAATTTCAGGTTGGTCTCTTTGTAAAACTCTTCTGCTTTATAACTGAACCAAGAACGCACTTCCATAACCCTTTTTCTCCAATCTTCTTTTTCCAATTTTGCTATAAGTGGTTCTATGTGGTTATTGAAATGGTTTTTACGCCCGTCGATAGTTGCATCCATTTCCCGAATATTAGGAATTGCACTATTGAGTAAAGCTCTAAATTCTTTAATTTCATCATTTATTCTATTGGGAGAGACAAGTTGAATGTAGGTTTTAAAATCGCTATTCCTAAAATCAATTTCTTTCAATGATTCATTCAAATGCCGTATATTCTCTTTAATTGAATATGCCCAATTTTCAAAGAACATTCTAAAATCCCCAACCTTGTGAGTAATTGTTTCTTGTAAATACTCATTGAATTTTTTTTCAAACTTCGGCAAGTTATCTTCAATTAATTGTTTCAATAGAGATTGGTACTCATTGATAAATTCCAGATGGGTTGAGTCTGGCAAGCGGCTGACATCAGAACGCCAATCTTTGAAACGAATTGTTATATTTTCATCTGGAAGCTTAAACGAATTAATTCTTAGTTTTACATCATCCTCTTTTTCCCTTCGTAACCCAATAAGTTTTGAAATTTTATCTGACGTAGAGTTCTGAAATTCAGATTGCACGAACTTTATATTTGAATAATTAACTTTTAGCAGTTCGCTATTTGATTTCTCAAAATCAACCACATTAACACGGTCAAATTTTGCTAATAAATCATTATTCTCATTAAGTCCTTTTTTAACATCCTCAATTAGTTTCTTTATGTTGAATATTTCTTGACTCTTATTAAATATTTCAACTTCTGAGACCTTTTTAAGGCTATCCTGAACTACTCTAAGTTGCTTTTGGAGAGCTTGAACTCTATCATTTGTCTTCTCTAAGATCGATTTTAATACTTCTTTCTCCTGTATATCTTTTGCAAAGGTCTGCCAATCAATATCATCAAACTTTGTATAGATTTTAAAAAGATCGTCAAAAGCTTCCTTTTTATTATTCATACTTTTAACCTTTAAATCGATTAAACGTATTTCATTAATAGCAACTTTTTCCTTTTCCTGAAGTTCACGCACTTCGGCTTGCAATAATCTAATCTTATCCTTATTGTCCCAACCTAAAATAAAATTTTCCTTCCTTGAAATATGTGGTCTGTCGTCCTTCTCATGCTTTCCTCTTGCAAATTTTATAAGTCCTTCCTTTGTTACAGCTTTTTCCTCGTAGCGATTAAATTCGACCAAATCATTTACACAAGCATAATTGTATTGGATGGATATCACTTCTTCCAGCCAATCCGTATATGGATTTTTAGGTTTAAAATCAAGTTTGTTGATTAAGGCATTTGTGGCAATATTTTTAATAGCTAAATCTCCAAATGAAGTATAGCCACGGTATCTCTGATAGATTATTCGTCCTTTTAAGTTGGTTTTATTTACATACTCATTTACTTTTGAATAGTATTTTTCTGGAACAATTAGCCTTAATGCAAAATTGTGAAGTATCTTTTCAATAGAAAGTTCCCATTGCCGCTCGTTTTCATTTATGCGGATTAACTCTCCAATAAATGGAATCTCTTCTTTAGTAGCACCAACATATTGCAAAATTTCTTCACGGATTTCGGTCTCACGTATCGGAATATTGCTTTTATTTACTTGAAGAGTTTGTATAGTTTCGACTAATTCATCTTTGGTTTCAATTATAGAATCTCGCCTATTCTTGACTTGTCTCAAATTCTCATCTTCTGCATTTAATGATACTGATAGCTCTGTTTTCTTTAACCTTGCTAAATCTCGATTAAGCTTGAAAGTCTCTTCGCTAGGATTAATGTTAAATTCTATGCTTTGAGCCAATTTATCATAACTTTATAATTTCTGTTTTCTTGGATCTCTCTTACCCTCAAGTTGTTTAATCTCTTTCTCCAACTCTTTTATTTTACTCCCGACTTCGTCACTTTCAATTGAATTAGATAATTTCCTTTCTTCTTGTTTTAGTGAATCCTCTTTAACTCTTAAGGCATCCAATTCTTCATTTAGTTCGTTTAAATGCTCGCCACATATTATTAACTCATTTTCTGAAAGTTCGACTGTTTTTTTTGCAAACCAATAAACAGCAACCTCTTTAGAATTATTCAATTGGTATAGCTCTTCTTTAATTTCAGTCAATTTTTCAGCAATTTCATTAATCGGAGTCAATTGTGAAATTTGCTCTTTGGCTTTCTCTATATTGGTTTTTGCATCCAGAAGGGTCAGAAAACTTTCCTTTAATTGAATAAACTCACTCTCTGCATCCTGCTCCTCAAGCATATTTGTTCTAATAAATTCGTCCAAGTCTTCAAGGACTTTTACACCTACAACCTGATTAAATAAACTCAATGCCTTTATTGAACGCATGCCCAAAAGACTAAAAATTCTTTCCGCATAAGAGGTCGGTCCTTCAAAAAATTCAATTTTACGCTTATTTGTGTTTGAATTGTATACCTTCTCTAACCTCTTTCTCCAGTTTCCTTTATTATCGAATTGATTGAAATCCTTTTCAATTTCAAGAGGAACATGAGCTAGCCCAAACGCTCTATTTAATGTTCCGTTAGAAAACCACCTTACTTGAAAAATGGTAATCACCTTCAAGTCGGTATTTGAAAATGATGCTAAAATGACTGAATAGGTGTTCTTATCACGAAGTGTTTGTGTCGTTGTGCTCATCTCTCCTTCTCGTTGAATGTTGCCATAATGACCGCAAACATAAGTTTCCTCCGTCCTATCTCCCTTTTTTTCATTTCCAGAGGATTGGTTATAAAACCTATCTTTCTTAATAGGAACTAACAATGTTAGAAGAGCATCTATGTATGTACTTTTACCGGAAGCATTTGCACCTGTTAATAAGGAATTATTTCCCTGTGGATTTATTTTAAATATTTTTTCATGAAAAGTCCCCCAATTATAGACTTCCATGTATTGAAGTCTATAACCAGCTTTATCCGAACTTGTACTAAATAGACTCAGCATAACTTTGTAATTTCAGCTTAAACTCCTGTAATATATCCAGTGTTACTTTTTCTTTTATTATTCTGTGAATCTGATATTTGGTCTCATTGTCTTTTTTGCTGACTTCCTTTAAATAACCCAAATCAACAATTTTTTTGTGTAGCTGTCAAGTTCTTTCATAAATTTGACTCGATTAAATTTACTGGGCAAAAAGAGCTCAACTTCATCCTTGATTTCGACATCTGTAATAAATCTTTCATTAACATGAATTTGCGTGGGGTTACTATCAAATTCCTCTAGACTTTGTCTAAGTACAACAAGTACAATCGAAGTTTCAAATCCTATTTGACGCCGAATAATTAATCCAAGTGTATTTCCTTCACTATCTTCAAATTGCTTTACAAACGCAAAGCCTTCATCTTTTTTTACAATGAGTTCTAATCCAATTTGACTAATATATTCTTGAATTTCAATTTGATAAAGAATAACATCATCCCATAGACTGGAATTTCTTTCAACGGTACCTTTAAGCAATTTTACAATTGCTTTTGAATATGGATTTATATTTTTCTCTAGACTGTTCATTTTGTTAAAATTATTTCAGGAATCTGAATTGACTTTTTATTTTCAAAATCAAATACTATAATTTGTGTTTTTTCATCGCTAATTGAATGTTTAAACTCCTTGACAACGCCAATGTACCCAAATAATTCAGGTAACCCTTTTTCAATTCCACCATAGGTTTCAATTATATCAGAGATTGTTGTCTGAGATTTACTTTTCAAAATTTCTTTTATTCTTCTACGCAGCAAATCCTTATCAACGGTTGATTGAGTAAACAACCTACTGAGATGGCTGGAATTTATTATGTCGTCTTCAGCCAATTTAGGTCTTTCTTTATAAATTAGTTCTTCAACTTGCTCAAAAGTCAATTTTCTTTCAAAAGGAACACTTATTGCAATATCAGTTTCAAGTTCAAATGAAATATCTGGTCTCTTCCTTTTTTTGCTAATACCTATTAGCGATTTTTTTATTTCTTGAATAATATTTTTTGTAACCTCTGATTTTGAAGCTTCATTTTCTCGAATGATTCGGCTTAGCTTTTCAGCCATCTTATCATTGGCCTTATAAACCTTATGACCTGAATTGTAAAGATGTATTTTCATCCCTTTCAGAAACAGATCATTAATTTCTATACCTTTGCTTTCTAATGTGTTGTAAAGTTCTTTTATGAGATTTTCCCATTCTAATTGTAGTTCTGGATTTAAAAGAAATGACCAAAATGCATAAAAACTTTTTCCCTGCTGACTTTCTTTTAGTTCGTCTAGAGCTTCAAAAGTAAATTCCAGAATATCACTTTTGGTTAGGTTTCCATCTGCATGTTTTTGGTATATCGATTTTGTAATTTCTTTAAAGTTGTCTTCAACTTCTTTAGAAAGTAATTCCTTTGCAGATTGGTTTAGTTGATTGAATCGGGGAACTATTTCATACTCCTCAAATACTTTTACATCTTCTCCAATTTTAATTCGTTGAATCTGTTGCTCAATTTCCAATTTCTTATCTTCAAGTAATTGAACTCTTTTTTCAGCATCATCATTCGAGTATTCAACAAGTTCCTTTAACTGATTAAAAATGTTTTTAAATTTGGACTCAGTACCAACATATTCTTCCTTCTTAAGACTGGATAGCCAATCGATAGTTTTACTTGAATGTGAAGAAAGCTCATAAAATATTTCACCTCTTTCGTCTTGATAATTTGTTAAAAAGCCCTTATTAGTCCATATCTGAATATATTTTTTAGCTTTTATCTCATAAGGGTCAAAAACATCAATCTCACTTTCTTCATCCTTCTCAATATTCATAAATTCTAAATAGTCGGCAAGTTGTATATGTATATTCTCGGAGGAAACGGCACCCTGTTGAGTGGAAAATGTATTTATCAAGAAAACAATAATAGCTTCTCTATTTCTCAAACGAAGAAGTTCAACACTTGGATAGTTGTTTAATATATCAGAGATTTTTGAGCTTTCTATCATTGTTTTCTTTTGTATGTTTTCTGTTTATGTATTGTCCTTTTGTTTCTTGTTGCAAAGATATAGAGGCATCTGTCCCATCTTGGTCTCTTTCTAATGGTGTTAATTGCTGGTCTATAGGCATAACTTTATAGAAAATTATTTCATCAAACGTATTTATTTCATAGTGTTTGGGATATTTTGGAACCCTATAATGCTTTTTATCTCGACTTCTGGTCTATTTAATTGTATAGATATTTCTTCACAACCTGATGAAAAAGCAAATGAAAATCCATTTCGTCAGAATTGTTTGGCTGATTACTCAACGAGATTTAATTGAGCATATCTGTTATTTACAATCTTTTTGTAGGCCGCTTTTAGTTCGTCAGAAAGAAACGATTGGTCAATCCATTCCATGGCTTTATGCCTGTTACTCATCATCCGTTTAAAAACCCTTTGTATCTGTTTTTCGGTTAATCCGAGTCCTTTAGCTAATTTTTCAAAATGCTCCTTCTTTAATTTTTTCTTCTTGCCGTCCAGAGTCAGGGCAAGTTCTTCTGTATCGTCAGGATTAATAATAGTCACATTCAACAAATCATAAGCCGGTGCTAAAACCCAGCCCAATGAGTTTTCAATCATTGAGAAATTTTTCAGGTGCATATCGTTATTTCCGGTAAAAAAACAAAACATCGAAAGCTCGAAAAAGAAGAGTTTATCAAGTAGGGTATTATTTGAATACGTGTGAAGAGCTTTCCCCACTTTCTCCATTGAACTTATGTATTTGTCAAAAGCCTCAGTAATCTGAAACATATCAATCATATGGATTTTTGCGCCACTTGCGGTGCGATCAATTCTTTTGGTGATGTAAGATAATTCGCCCGATGCCAGTCGGATTAAACTTGACGGCACAATCCTGATTCCATAAGCTTCGGCAATCCGCATAGTCATGTGTTCATTTTCAGGCATTCCTGGATATTTACTGGACGGCGGTTTCAGAATATATTGACCACCAAGCGCACCTACAACGGTTAATCGTGTGTCTGAATTTTCCCGGATTTCTTTCACCACGGACATTGATAATTTGGGCTGAACCCCGGGAACAGCGACGCTACGTTCAACGACGTCTTTAGCCAGCTCATCCATTTGGTCTATCGAATAGGGTATAAGTGGTGGCGTAGCTGTTCCAAAAAAATCTGTGCAGCATTTTGCATGAAAATCGCCTTCACCATCAATTAATTGATAACAATACAGGCACTTATTGCTCATTTTCTTCTTGAATTTGTTCAACACTTACAGCTCCAATACAGTTCTTGCAACATGCCAGCAACAGCCCCATGCGGTCATTTTGATTTATTTTCCAATTTTTAGAGGCAATATCCAGTAGCCAACCTTCGGGGATTAAACCATCAAAAAAAGGGAATAATCGTTTATCTTTATAGGGTTTGTTTGTAACAGGCATGGTAAATGTGATAAACTCTTTGGGATGTTCTGTTACAAAGTTTTCGTCATAGCGAAATACAAATTCCCCATCATCAGTTTCCGTGATGATACCTGCAAAATGTTCCTTATAATATACTTTGCCCTTTCTCATTTTTCAATTTCTTTGCTGTCAACAGGAATCAACTCATGGCCAAACATACTCAAAACCAGATTGACCTTATCGAGATTCAAATTTGTCTTGCCTTGTTCTATTTTACGGATAACCGTAAGTGCAACTCCGGCTCGGTCGGCAAATTCCTCCTGTGTCAGATTTACCTCTTTTCTGCGTTCCTTTACAAATTCTGCCAATCTCTTCATTGTATGCTTTTAGATATAATTAAGCTCAAATATAGTAAATTATATGCTATTGGATATAACAAATCTAATTTAAATGAAATTATATGCTTTAAGATATAGACAACTTGTCTTTTACAATACCTTCTTTCATAGGTAAATAATATCTGCTAACTCGATACAAGTTTGCCAATCTAACTTACAACAATCAATATATAGAGATTAAATGTTGCCAATTCTGATAATAAATAGAGCACTTTATCACAACTCTTGCTAATTATCCTTTAAAAATAACAACTTATTACACGAATTTTTTCCTCATAATTTAGCTAAGTTTGATATTGACTTAAAGCAATCAAAAAATGGGAACTTACATTGGAAATAATTTGATACGAGACGAACATATTGAGTTTGAAACAACTTATCATTGGATCATCTTCTTCAGCCTTAGAGCAAATATTTACATTATTTATTGCTCCAATTATAGATCGTTATACTGACGAATTTGCCGTAACGAACAGACGAGTCATCGTAAAAACGGGTTTAATAAGCCGAAAAACACTTGAAATGAATTTGAGCAAAATAGAAAGTGTAAATGTTGACCAATCAATTTTCGGAAGACTATTAGGCTATGGGACAATTACCATTATTGGCACAGGAGGAATCCGGGAATCCTTTCCTAATATTTCGGAACCTATCCTATTTCGAAAGAAATTTCAGGAACTTTCGTAGTAAAAACTTTAGCATGAAAAGGGAAAATCTATTGAAATTATTACTGAATATATCGGAATCCCAGAAATGAAACTTGAAAAACTTTGATCAATCCACCAATATTTTCTCAGACAGGACAACCTAATGGAAATTAATTTTTTAGTTTTGGTAAACATTTTTACAAAATAGGCTTATGGTCGATAAAATAAGATAGTTTATTAAAAATATAGAAGCGTTAGCTTTTATTCACGCATCTGAAAACCGCCAAAAATTCAAACGCAACAAGAATAATAAGTGAAACGCTCACGCTACGGCGTGGGCATTACTTATTTGTTGCGTGGGTGCTTGGCGGTACCTCAGAGGCGGATACAGTAGTGTACCACGCTTTTTTTGTGCCTGATATTTACGGGTATGGTTTTATTTGTAAAATATAAGTTTGTAAAAATTAGTAATTTGACAATAAACCAATACAATAATTTCCTGATAAAGATATAAGTGGAGCCCAGAAACCACTCTAGAAAACGGGGCGGTGCCGAAAAGCCTTAAGAGTAGGAAAATATTAAATATAAAATGCTATGAAAAAGTACGTTAAAGCCCAAGTTGTGGCTAAAAACAACCCACAAGGTTCTTATGCTGCTGGATGCCCTAGTCAAAATTCTGGTGGAGGAGTGCTTTACTGTAAAAGATGTGAAAGAACTATGTAGTTTATAAGCACCTTCAGAAACGGGGGTGCTTATTTAATCTTTAAAAATTAAAAGAATGGTTGATTTTGAGAAAATAACATCTGATTATAAAAATGCTCTCAATGAAAGGGAACAAAAGCTAAATGAATTGGAATCTGATGTAAATGGTTTGGTTTATAAAAAAGATGTTGATGAAATACAAATGGATTTCGAGGAAGATGAGAGAACGAAGGAATATCATAAACTAAGGAGAGAAGCAAAAAATAATCCTCAAATACAGCAGGATTTCATGAATAGTCAAAAGAAAATATTCAATTCTTAAGCTATGCTTATCCGCCAAACCAAAGACACCTTTATTCGCCGATATGGTAATATTGGATATATTACCAATCAACTGACCAAACACGATTTGAATTTTAATGAAACAGGGGCTGATTTTTTAGATCAAATCTGTCGTTTGCCAAAGGATACTGATGCTATTGTAAATGAATTACTTCCACTTTATCAGGGTATTTCGTTCAAAGAATTAAAAGCTGATTTCATTGAATTTGTTGTTGATTTAGAAAATTCCGGTTTTGTAGTTACTGGCGAAACAGTGGAAGAGTTGAATAGAAAAGAACCCTCTTTCAACTACCGGATGGCCAATCCTAAAACGGAATTGTACGATTTCACCAATCCTGACAAAAAGAATGTATTAACAGACAGTTCGGAATTCTTTTATGAAGAATTTCACAAAGCGCCGCAAATCTTCGGTTTGCAAATTGAGGTTTCATCTCGATGCAACGAACGATGTATTCATTGCTACATTCCAAATACCAAAAAGGATGAAGGTGAAGATATGAAGCTTGAAACCATTTTACGAGTACTGGACGAAGCCAAAGAGATGGGAACTTTACAGGTCACCCTCTCGGGAGGTGAAATGTTTATGCACAAGGAAATTGGTGCAATTTTACGTCATGCAAGGAAGAATGATTTTGTAAGCAATATTTTAAGCAATCTCGTTCTTCTAAAAGATAAACATGTTGATATATTAAAGGAAATCAATCCTTCACTAGTGCAGGTTTCGCTTTATAGCATGAACGCTGAAGAGCACGATGCCATTACCTTGGTAAAAGGCTCTTTCGTGAAAACTAAGAATGCAATCGAACGCTTGGTTGCCGCAGATATTCCAGTACAAATCAGTTGCCCGGTAGTGAAACGGAATCGAAAATCGTATAAAGATGTATTGCAGTATGCCAATAAACTGAGAATAAAAGCACAAACTGACTTTATTATGATGGCACAGGCTGACCATGGTATTAACAATTTGGCGCAAAGAATCAGTTTGGATGAAACGGCAGAGTTACTTACCGATATGATTCAGTTTGATCAGGATTATTTAGATACAACTTTGAAACAAGAGCCAAAATCTTTTGATATTGAAAAATACAAGAAATCACCTGTTTGCGGTGTGGGTGTCGATAATATCTGTCTCGCAGCCAATGGCGATTATTACCCTTGTGCCGATTGGCAAGGAATGATTTTAGGAAATGCCTATAAACAAAGGCTGAAAGATATTTGGGAAAACTCTGAGCAAATAAAGGAGCTACGAGAAATCACAAATGCTTCATTCCCAGAATGTATTGAATGTGAAGCGGAAGACTATTGTGCTATGTGTTTGGTTCGCAATTATAACGAGAACAATGGAGATATGTTTAAGATTACCAAACACTTTTGCGATGTGGCATTTTTGAATAAGAAGATGGTGGAAGATTATTGTACCAATAAACCTGAACAAATAAAAAATCATTTATGAACTGGAGAGAATTGCTTGCCCAAGAATTACTGTACAGAAATCATTCAGAAGAAATTTGTGTGGAAAAATACAATAATCTTTTAAAAGAGGTTATTCGACCAACGCTTGCGGACATTAAAGTGGAGCTAAACAAGTATCTCATAATTTCTGTTTTAGAAGGGTGTGAACTAAAAGTTGAATATGCAACTTTCTGGTATTTGTTTAAATTTAAAATAGACAAATCAGAAAATTGTAAAGTCAAATTTTCTGCTTCTTATGTCGAAAATTATGATTTTGCTATAGACATTGAGGTTCAAACTAAATTGATAGATGGTTATAACAAAGAAGTCGAAATTGAATTGATAAATCCGAATCTAATAGGCGAAATATTCTATGAATCGTTTAACCAATGATCGATAATTATTATAAATCAGGCAAATAAATGGTTCTAGTGAATGAGAATTTTGAAAGATTAGCTTCAAAAATTTGCGATTGTCATGTTCATTATGGACAATTCCGTGAAGACTATTACGATCCTAAAGACATAGTAAAATGGTTTGACGAATTAGGCATCGACAAGGTTGGCATAATGCCAATATCTATGGAAAGTGATTTTCCTCGTGATCAAAAAATAATGAAATCATTGCCCCCGAAAAGGTTTGTTCCCTACTTGTGGGTGAACCCAGAAATGGTTGATGCTGATCCAACGCTCAATAGTTATAATGCTCTGAACTATAAAGTAATCAAGATACATGCGTACGCTCGGAAAGAATGGGATACAATGCCGGATAAAATCAGAATGGCTATTCAGGCTGCATATAACAAAGGTGTTCCGGTCATGTTTCATACTGGCGGCTGGCGTGGTTCAAATGCTATACAATTCTATAAATTCTGTCGTGAATTTTCTGAAGTTACCTTTATTCTCGCCCATGGGAAGCCTATCTCCCAAACTTTAACCGTACTAAAAGGAGCAAAGATGCCTACGTGGATAATTCGTTTATGGACATTGAAAGCATGAAAATGACTTGTGATGCGGGTTTGTCGGGCAGAATTCTATTTGGCACTGATTTTCCTATCATGAAGACTTTCTGGCCTGAAATAAGTTTGACCGATTGGTACAAAAATCACGTGTTGGAGTTAGTCCAAACCTTTGGTGAAAAGGACTTTATGGTTTGGTCAAATGAGAATTTTTATAAACTGATAATGAGATAAATATATCAATTATGGAAGCACATATTTATAGTGGACGCTACACAAACAGTAGCGACATTCTATACTCATTCGATGGTAAACATCTTTACTCTGGGCGGTACACCAACAGTAGCGATATTCTTTATACGTCTGAGGGTCAACACATTTACAAGGGACGATATAAAAATAGTAACGACATAATTTTTACTTTTGACGGTAAACATCTTTATACCGGACGCTATACTAATGCCAGCGACATTCTTTTCACATTTGATAGTCAACATATCTACAGGGGAAAATACACAAATAGCAGCGACGTACTCTACACATTTGATGGGAAACATTTATATACGGGACGTTACACCAATATTAGCGATGTAATATTGACAACTGATGGAAAGATTCCTGTGTTTTTCTTTGCAATAATATGAATGGTAAGTCCTGAATGAAAGCAATAAATAAACAGAATAAGAACTAAATAACCTAGATGTATTACAACTCATCCGGTTCTGTTGAATTCAGATAGTCAAATGCTTTGCAAATGAATAAAAATTTAAATAAGGAGTGGTGGAATAGGCTTGACAAAGTCTGGAAGGTTGAGCTAATTCAAAATTTGTTGGATAGCCCAGAGTATAAGAATAGAAATCTGGTACTGAACGACATTTATGAACTTCTGGAAGAATCGGATGAAATAATTACTGATATTGTAAATATTGAAAAATTGCATCTATCATCAAATGTAATATACGATTTATGTCCATTATCCAATCTGGATAGAATAAATGATTTTCATCTGCAACTTCCTAGTTGGGAGAAAGTTGATGCCAAATTTTTAGATTTGTATCCGGAAAACCTTCGTTCAAAAGTCAGAAGATTAAATCTCCTTCGGTAATCATGTGCCTGTAATTTTATGTGTTAAACTTATTGAAGTTTTTTCTCTTGACACAGTTTACTAAATAACGTGAGTTCGATGTAAGAAATATTAGGAAATTATTTGAAAACATAGGGATATTTTATATATTTAAATCTCTAACAATCAAATACATAACTAATATTTATCCCTATGTTTAGCGTAG
>Ga0302292_1001638_pt1 | contig 14148 bp, 9 predicted proteins | sample III_Fen_N2_1_FD_194553 | JGI IMG/M metagenome (GOLD analysis project Ga0302292, IMG submission 194553) | Peat permafrost microbial communities from Stordalen Mire near Abisko, Sweden - III_Fen_N2_1 | ecosystem: Environmental > Terrestrial > Soil > Wetlands > Permafrost | place: Sweden: Abisko...
CCCGAGGGTTTTACTCAGATAGGCTGCCTCCTGATCGGCATGTATGTTTACCCGACTGAAATCGCTTCCCATGCTGTTTTCCATTTGAGAACGAGTTCCTGTATCCATTTTTTGCCCGTCTCCATTGTTTTTTCTCAGTTTTTCTTCGACGGTAGCATCTGCAAAGCCTTCAGAAGCCATATTGCTCTCTTCAAATTCCGTTAATCCATTCGGAAGATTGAGTTCATTTTTTTCTTTTCGTGCGGTTAGGCTATTTCCCTGTGTTGCCAAAGCAAGTTCTGCCATTCGATCAGCTTCATTTTCATACTGATCGTCGGGCTGCCCAACCTGCAAATCGCCATTGGCAGCAAAAAAACCTGAATTATTTTGGTTCTGAAAAAAAGCGGATTTATTTTGGCTTTCAGTTTCTGATTTGCTTGTTCTTGTTCTCATAATTTACCATTCTACATATAACAGATCGTTCATCCACGGTAGTTTTACAATTGAAATGTTCCATTGTAATTTATCAAGAAGTACATCCTGAGCTTTGCGCTCAACGTATAGTTTGTGAGGTGTTTGATTCAAATCGAGTTTGCCATTCCGGCGAAAAAATAATTGTCGCAAGCCTTCGGGTGAGGTGTTTTTTAATTCGGGCCAGTAATCAACAATCGATCGTAGCACTTCATCACATTCCATTTTGTCTGTTTCTCCAATTTCGGAAGTTCGGATCAAAGGTGTTTCGACGGATAATCCGCATAAATATTTTTCGAAAGTCAGGTTAAACTCCATATCAGTTTCTTCGCCTGAAGCCAAATAGTGCAGCAACTGAACAGCCTTTTGCTTTTTCGCAGGCAACAGATTTTTATTTTCATCGGCACAACTTGTTTGGATGAAAAGCTGGCTAATGAATGGGTGTGCCAATATCATTCCGGCATTCTGTATATAGATAGATTTAAGATCGACGCCGCTTTTCGAAGGTTTTTTATTTCCTAATTCCTGATTGAAAATTTCATTTACTAAAGGATTTTTATTGTCTGGCGCTTTCGCAGTCAGCCTATTTTCGCTAAGAAAACTCAATCCAACCATCTTCAAAATGGTTTTAATTACTGGCAACGAAGAGCTTTCGGAAATTTCATTATATGTACCGGCCAGCGTTTGTTGGTCAAGTTTAATTAGATTGCCAATTATCAGTTTGCACGTTGAAACCTTTAAATGGTCAGGTAACTGCATTAATTCAGATTTTATTTTTTTCTTATCGATTGCATGATTGTTTGCTAAATGAGAAATTAGTTCTACTGCAATTTTCAGATTCATTTGTTGCACAAACCTTTCCAGTGAGTTTGGATTTGTGATGAAAACAGACTTCAATTTCTGGATAAATACTTTATTCTGAATCAAGATGGAAATTGATTTGCTCTCAATGGAAGTTGTAAATTCCATCGGATCAAAAAACCATGGCAATTGTCCGGTTTCGAGAAAATATAGCAAAGCGTCTTCTTCATCCGAAATTGGTTCGGATACGAAAGGCTTTTCATGATTGTTTTCTGATTTTGTTGAACCATCAATAATTCCTGGGGCAGGTAGCTGTAACGAATACTCCGGAACCGAAAATTGAACTTTGGCTCGCAATTGTTCTATCAACAATTCTCTTGCAATTTCAAGTGATTCGTTTGTGTTTAAATTGATTTCGAGATCAATTGAATCGTATCTAATTATTTGGTTGTTTGGAATTATCGCATCAAATAAGTGTTCAATATCAGGCAAAAAATCTTCTTTTAGAAAGCTGTCTAACTCGTTTTTAAGGCGAAAAGCTCGCTGCTCCGAGTTGGAAAATACTTCCAGATTGACCTGATGTATAATATGTTGGTTATTATTTTTCATTGATAATGATAAAAATATCCGAAAATCTTGTTTTTTAATTTTAAAGGTTGTATCTTTCCTGAACCTTTTAGTAGGTTACTGGGCAATTAGGTTTATCGGTTCTTTTCATCATGGTTTCGGTTCTTGTTCGTTCGTAAGTTTGATCTTGTTCTGTTTTCATGAAGTTTGGTTCTGGTTTCGGCCCCATGGAAGTCTCATTCGAGCTAGCAATTATCGACTGAGACTTCCTCTTTTTTTGTCAAAACTCAATGACTACTTCTCCGGCGGCTTTACCAAGATAAAAATCAACTTTGTTCAAGTACTTGTTTTGAATGGCTTTGAACTGAGCATCAGTAACCAGATCAACAAAAATGGAATATTTACTCTTTCCAATTTTTTGATGTAAACTCTCGCGGAGCTTGATAAATAGAACGATATCATCGTGTGTGTTCTTCTGATGTGCGGCATAATAAGTCATCATCATCGCATTCACCCAGGTTCCATTTATCCAGTCACCCGACAGATAGACTTTAGCCGTTGCACTGGTTTGTGCAATAACCGCACGAATGGCCCGCAACTCTTCCTGAACAGCTTTGGGTAACTCCGTCATTTTGGTTGGGAAACGACGGGCCTGCATATCTTTAAACAGCTTGTTGTGCATCAGCTTATCAGTCAAATCGGCCCAGCGTTTCCACTTATCGTCGTAGCTTCCATAATCGTCATCCTTGTTTTTCGGGTCATATTTAGCGTGGAGTTGTTGATAAAAATTTTTCTGAAGCAGGTTCACATCCGTGCAGATCACGTCTTTCGACTGCAATATTCTTCCGTTTTTCAGGAATGCTTTTTCGGTGAAAGTGTATATCGGTGAAGTGTTTGAAATGGTAATGTCTTTGATGCTGAAAACGAAAGTGTCTTCTTTTAGCTTTTTGATTTTCAGCAATTTGCTCTCCTGATCGAAGTCAAAGACAAGTCCGGTTGGGAACTGTTCGTTTAATTTTCGGGTGACAGAATGAATCCGGCCATTGAAGATTTCATTCAGTGGAACGCTGATTTCAACCGGCTGACTGATTAAGCTGATTCCGTTAATTGAGTATTGAGTGATGAACAACCGGTATGATTTTGGCATCAGCAAAGTTCGGCTTTGAGTGCCTTTCAGGCTTCGCGACAGGTTATTTAGGTATTTCAGCGAGCTGATCCACGGATAACTGCATTCCGAAATTTTGCAGCACGATTCGGCTTGTTCTGCCCGGTATTTGTAACTCAGTGCAAAATCGGCCACAATCAGATTGGCTTTTTTTAGCACTACAAATGTTCCGCCTTTTGGCACACCGGAAAGATGTTCGAGCGAATTGTTTTTGTTGATGAATTGTTGCAAATCCGACTGATTGGCATCGATATCAAAAGCTGAATAATCAAAGTCCAATCCATTGGCAGCTTGTTGGCCTGTAAGTTGAGGTTCGGCAACCACCGACGATTTACTTTGATGTCCTTCAATCCTGAAAAAGTCATAGGTGTCCAGATTGAATTTCAGCGGGTTCTGAATGTGCTCTGCAGTCGATAGTTTGCTACGGTCGTAACTCAGATTGTTCTTCTGTGCAAGCCTTTGTGTCTTCACGAAGTCCCAATTGTCAATCAGTTGTTCGTTTGTGGTATAATAAAAAGGAATGCTTCTTTGGCCGAGCGAAACTTTCGTTTTCGAAGGCGTAATTCTCACTTCATTTCCGGAAGCATTGTATTGCGACAACATCAGAAAAATGCGGGTTATCAAGCTGTTCAGTCGTGAAATATTTTGAAAGTCACTTCCGGAGATAGGCGAATTGTAAAACGAATGACGAAATACTTCTGAATTAGCCACTGGAGTTAGTCTGCCAATCATCAGATGTTTGGGGAAAGATCGAATATCCGGGCAACATTCAGCCTCTAATTCAAGCAAAAGTTCCTTGATTTCATTGTAAGTATCTACCAAGTCTTTCAAAAGATCGTATCGGTACTGAACATCGATCGGAATGGCCAATGCTGAAAACCCAAGAAGTTTGTCTATCAGTTGATCGATTAAATCGCTAGTGATGGTTGTTGGCAAATTCAGGAATCCATTGAAATCCTTGAAAAGACTGGTAATTCCGGTTTTTAATCCGGTAATTGTATTGTTCGACGAAATTGCCGAATGAAAGCTTTTTTGTAGATTAGTTTGACTCGCTGCGCTGTTGTTAGTCAGGAGAACGCGCTGCACGGCAACTTCAGGCAACTGAATGTAAGCCTGTAATATGGAGTGTTTCGTGTAAATGGGGTCGGTGGTTTTGATGTATGAGGCATCGTCTTCCGAAATGAGCAACACTTTTAGCCGCGAGATTTCTTCAATTCCCTGGTTGTTGCAGTCGATCGCTGTGCACAATTCGGGCGATTTCGGAAATTCTTCGAGGTAAATCAGAGCCACCATTTTTTCGATTCCGGGCAAGGTATTTAGCGGCGAAAAATCGGTCTTTGGGTTTTGAAATTCAGGAATAAGCTCGAAAATTGAGATTTGCTCGTTGCTTTTGAAGAATGGCGCGTATTTGACGATCGTGTCTTCGTATACTTTGTAATGCGTGAATTTAATTGAATCAATGTCGATTGATTGCGTATTCTCCTCCAGAACGGGTTCCCGCAACTGAATCAGGTCGCCATCGGTGGTTACTCCGCATCCCTGCGAAACAACGATTTCCTTGCTGCTTGCAAGGCTGATCTGAAAACCACAGACGATGCCAACACCATCGAGACAAACACGCGACAGGCGGCCCTGATACTCGAAATACTGAATCAATGTGTTTAGCTGGTCAGCTGTTAATACCTGATCGTTTACAAATGAGCGGTATTGCGTGGTTATTGTTGATAATTTAGTTGCCATAGCCTGCTGTTTAAATGTTTCCTAAATTGGTTCTGCCAAGTATTATTTTGCCCTTTAAATTTTCAGTTTCATCGTTGCAATCGTACAAAAATCCGGTTGGATAGATCGAATGCAATTTGCTGAGTATGTTGCGTAAGTCTTTTAAAACCTGAATGTCCTGATCGTTTTTGTTCATGGTTTCGAGGAAAGTTTTCCATGCCGTTTCGAGCTGAATCATTTCATTTTTATCGTTTTCAACGGCTCCGTCGGGATAGCCAATCCAGCAGATGCGTGCCAAAACATGTGCCGGAAGTTCACGCCGGATGAGGTCTTCCATGAAATTGCGGAAATCCATGTTCGAGAAGCGTTCAGTCCATCCCGGAAGCACTACCGAAACGCGGAACGAATACGGATCAAGCGGTTCACAATCTTCACAGTCGCAAACCGGAAGGAACGAATCGGCCGTGATGGTATAATCTTTCGATTCGTCAGGACGAAGCAAAATATGCTCAATTAGGTACATTCCTTCGTTGGGTTTTACTTTTTTCATGAACGAAATGAACTGGCGGCTGGCATTTTGGGCCGAGCTTTCAGTTTCAAAGTAATCCAATCGTCGGGCAATGACGTGGGCTTCGTCTTTGGTGTTGGTTATTTCGGGATTGATGAGGTTGTAATAGAATTTTCCGGATTTGGCTTTCTTGATTTCGTAGTTTTGAATATCGCCTGCTAAAGCTTTTGCCAGAAGGATTTCTTTGTCCATTTCTTCCTTCGAGAAATATTTTTTTGAGCTCGAACAAAGCACTTTCTGCGCCGCGTTTTTAATTCTCCAGCGATACTCAATCAATCCATCGGCATCTTTTTCCTGATAAATTTCAACTGGGTCGTTCGACAAATTTCGGCGGCTAAAGTCAGTCATTCCGGTTAGCAGTGCAATTCGCTTTTCAACGGTTGCAACATTGTTCGTATTCCAAAGGCTTCCTTTCGGGTGGTAAAAATTGAAGGCAGCGCCTCGCTCGGTTCCCAAAACCGGGTAACTCCGGAGAAAGTTTTCCTTGGTCTGAATGATGGCCAGATTGTGATCGCTTCCGTACAACTGTTTCATCAGGAAAGCATAAGTGCCGAAGTTCTCAGCAAACCGCGCCAGCAAATGATCGAGCAACTGATTTTTACGATCGATTTTTGAATCGAGCATCGAAAACATTGATTCGGAAAGTTCATCTGCAGTTCCGCTCGGGTATTCCGAAGAAACCAGGTCTTCTATTCCTTTAATGTCTTTGATTGCTTGAGTGAAGTAGCTTTTGTCTATCGTATTATTTACCGATAGTAATTCCTTGACCTGGTTGAGTTGTGAAAAATAACTGGCCAGAATCTGGTCGAAAAACAGCAAGTAAGCCTGCAATTGTTTGGCTTGAGCTTTTCGCTCGTTGGAGGCTGAGGGCGACAGTCCAAATTCGCCAATTCCGTATGTTTCCGGAAAACTATTTTGAATGCTGGAATATTCGCCTACATCCAGAAATTGCCCGGTAGGCAGGTCAATCAGCTTGTTGATCTGTGCCAGTTTTTGTGCTTCGGCTTCCTCGGTTTCAATTTGGAAGGTGTATTTTTTTACGCTTTCCTGATTGATATTCACTGGTAAAACGCCTTTGGTGTAGCTGAAAGCGCTTTTGGTACAAAGCATAGGTTTTTTACCATCGTCGATGCAAATAATCCATGACTGACCTTCAGGTTTATTTTCAGCGCCACAATTGTTTATCGAAATATCCTTGATCAGTTTTACGCCGTCGACATCCATAATGAGCTGGACAATATCAGTCAGGCGAATTTCTTTTCGCAGTTCTGCTTTAGCCAATTCTGCCGGATCAATAAAACCATTATTCAGGATCGGACCATCAAAAATTTCAGTTGACGAATAGCCTTTGCCGAACATTTCCTGCAAGGAGTAAAACCTGACCGATGGAGAGAAATAATCATTTATGGCACGCAAAACATGAGCATGTATCAATTCCTCATCCGCTTCAGGTTTTACGTCGATGATGGCGCATACCGAGATGGGATGAATTCCAACCTCGGTTGCGACCATCAAATCTTCGCACAAATTCCGGTTTAGGTGATATATTTTTTTAAGCTCGTTTTTCAATTGTTTTTTATGGGCTGCAATTTTGGTGTCGGTGCTATAAATGACCGGATCAAAATCATCGAAGTCGAGCAACACTTCGTATAAGCCTTGCAGGGTAAAGTCTTTCTTGTATTTGTCTTCAATTTCGAAAGGCGAATAGGATAAAATTTCGTCTTTGCAATTGACGAAAACCTGTTTTTTAAACGGCCTGAGCCACGCATTTTTAATGCCATCAATGTCGATAAACAGTTTCCTGTAATCGTTGGCAGTTATTGGCTTGACAGGTAAAATCAACTCAGCCTTAATAAATTGTTCTTCGAACGGATTTTTGCTGCCATCTTCAGTACTCAAAATATCCTCAATTGGCATGTTGATGCGGTAACCCAGATCGGTGATGGCATAACAGAGCGCTTCGAGCATGGTAATACCCGGATCGTGCGAATTATAATCGGTCCAGATTTTACTTCCATACTTTTCGATGTATTCGATTCCCAATTGCTTCAGGAACGAATAATCTAAATCGTCTTTGGTCGAGACGTTTCCGGAGATACTGGTATATGAGTCAGCGTTTAACATGCTTTACTTTTTTCTGAATAACTATTTGGCGCATCCCATTTGCAATACAGTAATCGGGTGTTCTTTTGCTGAAACCAGAATGGCTTTCGGGTTCGATGGCGAAACACTCGGTTTGATTTCTCCTTTATGTTTCACTTTCAAATCGGTAATGAAATCAACATATTTCAGCTTTTCGATATAATTAATGATTACGCTTTTATGAAGCGTATTTCCAAACTGTAGATCAATCGATTTCTCGAAAGCCCAGGGCGATAACAGTTTGATTAGGTCTTCCTGCAATACGCTCTGGTAGTAATTTTCATCGTATCCATCGTAAAATTTCACCTTCAGCGAGATCTCCACTTCTTCGTACTCCGGATTAATAACCACCGCATTTACATGCAGGCTATTAAGTTGATTGATATAGGTTTGAACTTTATTCAAGGTTGCCCGACTAACCCGTGGCTGATAAATGTCGAATACATTTTTGTTCAGGATGTCGGGAATAACAACCAAAGTCACACATCCCGGCGCCAGAAATGAGGTGTCGGAAGTGTGGTTGAGGCACCGAACTTTGTGAATCTCTGGGAACTGCTGAAGTACAAGGTGCTCATAATCCCAAAGTGAGATGGCGCGGTTTTTATGGCGCAACCGTTCGCTGGTTCGCTGGTAAAAAGCATGATCGGTTTCGACAGGCGATCCGCCAAACGAATTAAACGGTTGGCTCACTGTTTTAATCGGTTGTTTTCGCTCACTCAGTTTGCTGATCGTATTGGCCGGAAGACCAGTAATGAGATGCGACAATTCATTGTTCTGATCGGCAAACTGTGCCAAAACAGCTTGCGCTTTGATGTCAATAACTTTGCAGACTGCATCGTATGTTTTATTCATCTTCACCCGAATCCAAATAACGCCGGGGTCTAGAAGTGTATTGTCTTTTGTCGCTTCAGCCGGAATTGAAAACTTCACAATTCCGGATTTCAGGAAATTGTCAGTAAGGTTTGCAATCAGGTAATTGCTGGTCAATATTTTCCATTTGTTCGAGCACAAAATGCTCCATTCCATCTTTTCTCCTGAGGCGAAGCTGATCGCTTCGGGATTCTCACTTCCTTCAAAAATCTGGAACAGCAACGAAATCTGTTGAAGCGGTTCGGCATCTTTCAGACCAATGTACAATTCGCCTCCGGAAGGGTAGGAGGGCAATAGGCAAATGGCCGGATCATCAATTATTCCTGAAGGTTTCTGGCTTTGTCCGAATGGATTTTCGTGAATCAGTTGAACTGACTGATTTTCGGAGGAGACTTCGTTGAAAACAGCTTTTGCCGATGCCGAATAACTAAGTTCGATGGATTCGATCAGAGGTGTGTACGGATCTTTTGGAATCACCGTTGTTTTGTCGTTTTGCATGGCCATGGCGTAAATGCGCGGAAATATTTCGTGCAAAAGCGTCTGGTTCAAAGCGAGCTGAAATTGTCCGTTACTGCTGGTATCGAACGAATTGTTGGTAATGGCTACCGAACACTGATAAGAGGATCCCGCTTTCGAGAAAAGAACCTGGTTACTGGCAACGGTAGTCCATTCATTTTTACTAAATAAAGCCGCCGATGCATTGAAATAACTATCACTGCTGACGATCAGATTGTCGGCTGCCGTATCGTATTCGAGCGGTTTATGAATTTTCTTTCGGATCCCTGACTTGAAAAGTTCTGCCGTTGGCGTACTAAGGTCGTTCCTGTAAGCAAAATATTGGCTGACGAACGAATCCGGAGTGTTCATCCAACGAATATCTACAGTGAATTGGCTCCATTCTTTCCTGAAAACTTCATCATTTTTAACCGTGAATTTTGAATTTTTCACCGGAATCGGACCAAAAGGCATGAACGGTTTCTTTGCATTCAGAACGCCAAGATCATTTTCGAGCTCAATTTCTTTCATACCATCAACTGCAACAGTTAATTGAATGCTTTCCAGTTTCAGGTCGGCAAATGTGGTTGCGAACGAATAGCCCTGATCTTTACTGGTATCAATCAGGAAACGCATCACCGGATCGGCCGTAGAGAGCCGTTCGCCCAGAACAACCGAATTGTACCCAACAACCGATTCAGCCTTTTTATCCAATTCAATTTCAAACGTCAGGTCTTTATTTTGCCCCGAAGCTTTCAGACTGAAAGGACCAAGCCAATTTTTTTCACCGCTCAGGAAAACGTTGATCGTATTTTCAGCAGATGAGACCAGCGAGCTCGGGAAATTATCGCGAAAACTCATTTGTATAATAATTGTACGCAAACCTTCATTCAATAGAAGGACCGGAGAGGCCAGTGCAAATCCCAGCTTCGCATCGGGTAGTTCGAGTTGAATCTCGCTATATTTTTGACTGGCATAACCAAATGGATACCATTTCAAATCGCCGGTTGGATTGGCTTTCCCCATTCCGTCGAACGAATTGGCTACTTCGCAGGCCTTGATGACTTTCAGTGTGTTTTCGGAATGATGGTACACATTTTTGAGTTGTGCGATACTGGCTTTGTTAGCTACCAATTCTTCCTGAGTTTTGAATACCAATTTATTTCCTGTTGCATCTTTTCCTGCATCTAGGGCAGTGTTTTCGTCTATTTTTTCCTGAACGATATTTTTAGCAAGCTCGAAAATGATGTGAACCTGATCGGGAACCGGTGGTCGTTTTTCGATCTTTAAAATTTCCTGATAATAGAAATCGAGGTGCCTTTGGGTTAGCTGGTTGAAATGCTGTTTACTATTGTCGAGCAATTTCAGGAAGCAAATAAATAGTGTAAGGTTTGGCGTTAGCGAATTGTCCGATTCCAATACATTCAAAAAAGTTTTAATCTCGGATTCTTCGATGAAAAAATCCTGCCAGTTGCCGTCCTGTTGGTTGTCTGTATCGAAATAATTTACTTTCTGCGCAAAATTCCAGGCAAATTTCATCCAATCGGTCACGTTAAAATCGTGCAGATTAAAAGCACCGGGGTTCAGCGCATCGATCAATCGCTGTTGCTGATCGGTACCTTCACCGGGTAAAATTGCCTTATTTGTCGTTTTTGTTGCCATGTTTACAATCCAATTTCAGTTCCTTCTGCTCTATAAAAGGGAAATACCATGTTCTTTCTGGAGTTAGTAATCCGCACCAGATAGTCGATGTTGATGAGCAAGATTCCATCATTATCGGTCGATTCCTCGATCCAGATTTTTTCAGTATCAATTCGCGGTTCGTGGTAAAGAATGGCCGTTTTGATCAGATCCACCACGTATGTTTTCAAAGTTAGATTCAGTGGTGTGAAGAGCAGTTCGTCGAGATTGCAGCCATAATCAGGTAGCATAATCCGCTCGCCAAGCCGTGTTGACAAAAGAATTTGCAGACTTTTATCAATATCATCTTCACCCTCTGTCATCTGCACAGTAGCTGTGGTTTTACTGAATTCAGGAGGAAATCCCCAGCCTCTGCCTAAAAATGATTCTTTCGTATCCATTTGTTGCTGTTTTTATCCACCAATTAAAACTGTTGGGCAACCCAAAATAATGCTTCCACCATGAGCTGTTGAATCGCCCATACGCGCGGCGGGTTTGCCACCAATCATCACCGTTCCAGATCCTGCCGCGATGCTATCGGGAGGGCCAACGCAGACCAACATATCCCCGACACATGCTGCCGGCATTCCGCCGATCAATACTGTAGGTGTTCCGGGTGGCAGTATTGGCCCACCAACATGTGGAACGGTTCCGGTGACCATCGGGCAAACATGCATATCTAATATTCGTGCTGCGAGTCCCATTGTTATTATTATTTATTTCTTTTTCCTAGTTGATCTGCACCATTGATCCTTTCAAAATGGCCACAGCCGAAGTAGAAATTTCGGCGCCGGCTGATCCTTCGCCTTTGAATTGCGCTGAAGCTTTCAATGAAACATTGATGCCTTCCACTTTAACATCTCCGGTGGCTTTCAGAATAATGTCTTTACCGCTTTCCATTTTGATTCCGTCAGAGTTCATTGTAACAACATTCGAATTTTCGTCTTCAAGTTTGATCACTTTGGCGTCGTCGTCGAGCGTTATTTTTTTACCGCCAGGCGTTTCCAAAACGACTGATTTTTTTTCATCATTAAAAATGAATTTGATTTTTTCGCGCGTCACAAATCCTTTTTCGTGATTGTTGTCGGAAGCCTTTAATGGAGCTGGTTTCGCGCTGCTGTTGAGCATTCCCAGAATCACAGCATCGTTCGGATTATCATTGATAAATCCTACAATTACTTCATCCTCAATTTCAGGACGGAAGAAAGCTCCGCGTTCATTTCCGGCATCGAGCGAGGCAATTCGCGCCCAAATGCCTTCTCCATTTTTGTCAATCATCGGGCATCTGACCTTTATTCTGTCTTCGCCATCAGGATCTTCATTTGTTGTCACAACGCCAATCTGTAAGCCATGAATGGCCGGGAACAATCCGGAAGCAGGCAGATCGTTGATGGTGTTGGCTTCGGAAAACCAAGTCGGGTTAATTCCAAACTGGGCATCAATCGTCCATTGGCCTTCGGTAATTTCGTGTCGGACTGCTGAAATGTAAACTTTGCCATTGAAGCGGTCGCCAACGCCTTCCAACTTGAGTGTAGTATTGGGCTTGCATTCTGGAACGCCTTGAAATTTGACCCGTCCGCGAACTTTTGAAAGTTGATGGAACAGTGCTTTGGCATCTGCCCAGTCCTGAATCGATTGATCGGCAATAGTTCCACCGTATTTGAGCTCCAGATTTTCCAGACCAATAACATCTGCCAAATCTACTGAAGAAAGATTTCCATTGAGCAATACTGATGGATTGGTGGCTTCCACTTCGACCAATTCCTGATTGGCCGGATCCCAGGCATACGAACTAACTTTGCTGTACTGATTGCGGGCATCAATCTCTGCATCAAAATCGAGCAAAGTGGCTCCAAATGCAACTGTTTCAACTTCAGTTTGGGCATAATCCGGAGCTTTCACTGTAATTTTTCCATCGTCAACTACGCACACTTTTCCATTGGCCTGAGCCCGTGTAATAAGGAAATCCCAATCGGTACTGTTGTACTGAACCAGTTTTTTATGCTGAAACCCGGTGGCTTCAATGTCTTTGTCAAGTCCATAGGCATTAACTATTTCTTCAAAAACATCGCTGTCTTTGCTGTCGGGGAAATATTTGCTTTTCCGGCCCGAAGTCAGTTTTACAGCTTTGTCTTTGCATTCGATGGTGAGGCATGAGCCTCCCGATCTGATTTTTAGGCTATGCTTGATAACGATTCCTTTGAAAATGGTTTCTTCATTGGAATGGTATCCGGCCTTAATTTCAATTTCTTTTCCGGGAATCAGCAAATCTTCGTTGCTCAACGGAAATTCCTGAGTCGAAGGATTACCATCAATAAAAACAATTTTCGCGGTAGGAATCCGGTTGATTTCCTTTTCGACAGTAATATTCATCACCTGAACTGTCGTTGGCAATTGAGTTCCTCCAATCAGAATTGTGAAGGTGACCAGATCGGCTGACCCTGAAGTTTGTATGGTGCGACTAGGACTCATCTTTGTTTGCTTGCAATTTTTTCGATGGGTGGAAAAAATATTTGTTGTCCAGGAACCAGTTTCCGGAAATTGACCAGTTTATTGGCTTTAGCCACTTCGAGGTAATATTTTGAATTGCCGTAAATCCGGAAGGTCATCAGCGGAAGTGTATCGCCTTCGTTTACCATGCGGATGTGTGTCAGATCGGGCGAATTGTTATTCTCGCGTGCAACCCGAAGGCTATCTTCGATAAACCCTTTGAACGTAGCGTGAATAGTTGCACGAATGGGAGTTCCGTCGGGCTTGAAGAGTTTATAGGTGATATCCATGTCCTTCAAACTTCCTTTAAACAAAAGCGAACCCCACGAAATAATCAGGTAATTGGGTTTGTGCTGGTCGCCGTTGTAATCCAGAACAATGCGTTTAAATTTGTCGACGTCTCCGATTATCCCTTCACCTAACAGGTCCTCGTAACCTTTAATCACTCCTGAACGGTCGAAAATAAAATCAAGTTGGAGATCTTCCGGAAGGGTCTTGCTAAACCTTGGCGCGGCAGCACTGGTTCCCTGAGCCTGCTGATCGTTTTGGCTAATCTGGTACCTGACCTGATAGGTTTCGGGATTAAGCAAGGTGTTGAATTCGCCATCGGCAATTTCTTGTCGAAAACGTTCGTCCTTAAATCCTTTAATCTTCAATTTTGTTAATTCTCCGCTCATTGTACTAAATTATCGTTCGTGAGTTTTCGAAATAATCTCCATGACCTGCTCAACACATTGAGCCACAATCTCATTTTGCTTTTCCTGATTTATCTGAGCGAGACCTGTCGTTGTGTTCTGATTTTCGGACACATTAACTTTGATGTTCAACTCTCTGATTTCGATTGGCATATCAAATTGTTTTAAAGTAATTGTAGGTTAATTCAAGGGTTTCGATCACAATTTTGCTTTCCTCAGCCGCAAATTCACCAATCGACCATTTTACCGGATAAGCTTGAACAATATTCCAACTTACCAGTGGCTGATTTTCTTCGTTCAGCAATTTGATGATGATGTCTGTCGGTTTAAAATCGAATCCTTCAATTGCAGCATTGCACCAGTCAATCAATCCGGAATTCACAAGCAATCCTCTTTTTAAAATCAGATTCGGGTACTTCGCCCTAACCGGAAGTTTGTGTTTAAAGCGGTTTTCTCCTCCTTCTTTAATTTCTTCTGTCTCCAGATCAACAGATAATCCGGAGACA
>Ga0302292_1001641_pt1 | contig 14138 bp, 15 predicted proteins | sample III_Fen_N2_1_FD_194553 | JGI IMG/M metagenome (GOLD analysis project Ga0302292, IMG submission 194553) | Peat permafrost microbial communities from Stordalen Mire near Abisko, Sweden - III_Fen_N2_1 | ecosystem: Environmental > Terrestrial > Soil > Wetlands > Permafrost | place: Sweden: Abisko...
GCTTTGGCTTTCGCCATTATTTGTTCTAGTAATTCCATTTTTTGAGAAATAATTATTGAGGTTATCGGCTGGAGGCAAACGTCTTCGGGCTGAAAAACGATACAAAGATACAGCAAATTTTCAAAATTGCAATGTAGAGATGGCAATTATTAGTAAATAATTGATAGTATGTAAAATTATGATGGTAAAAATCCAAATAATGCAGTAAAAAAATAGAAATATTAAATTATCACTATATTAAAACTCCCACTTCATTAGCAATCTAACATCTGTTTTCCTATTGCCTGAAATTGTTTCATTGCCGCTACTAAGCGATTCTCTATCATCGGCATACACCGTTTGTGCAATTTTGAACCAAAGTGATAATTGGTTTGTCACCTCATATTTAAGATTCAGGTAATATCTGCTTCCCAATCCATAATACATGGGTATTGAAAAAGCATACAGTACATCCTTTTCGTAAGAATAGAGTCGGTTTTCATAATTTTGAGCATCAAAAAACTGAAATCTAAAATCCATTTTTAATGGTAAAGTTTTGAAAACATAACTTACATCTTGACAAGCTATTACGCCATAAGTCCAATTTTCAGCTGCCCTTCTTGATAAGTTTCCTTCCAATACATTTTTGAAACTGAAATTCCCATAAGAATAGGTTAACTGATAGCGCAATGATGCTTTCTGAAGTGGAACAATTACCGGCATAACAACTCCGGTGGTAGAAAGGTTGGTTTGTTTTTCTTCAAATTTAAATCGCCAGTACATAGCCACATTCCGTTTAGGGGCAAAATCGGCCTGAAATAAATAATCGTTACCAATAGACGGCGCATCAATTCCATATTTTGGCCACGGAAAACGGTAACTGTCGGCATAAGCTGCCAATTTCCATTTTCGGAACGGACGAACTTCGGCACCTAAATATAAGCCCGATTCATTGTTTATTCGTGATGTTTCCGAAAAAGAAGAAGCATAAAAAGTGTCGTATTCTGGCGAAAAATAACGCTGTAAAACCACTAAATTAACTTGCGACGATGGACTGAAATAAAACCCATTCAGCGTTGCTATTGAAGCATTATCTGTCATAGCAGTTTCTCCAAATAAATTTAGTTTATTCCAGCGATATCGATAAAAAACACCTCCTGTGGTTTGTCGCTTACCTGAAAAATAGAAGTAATTATATACCGATTTGTCTGGTATCAGACTATTATCCAACTCAGTATGAACAGCAGTCGCCCCAAGTTGCAAATTCATATTGGTGTAAGTCACATTTCCACCTATAATTTGTTGGTTTACAGTTTGCTTCTTTTTTAGGTCATCTAATGTACGATGATAACCTGTTTTGATAATGGTAGAAAAAGTTCCATTAACAGTATCGCCATCAATCATTTTATTGGAATAAAAAGCCGACACATCAAACTTGCCTAAACGAACAGTGGCACCTCCACCCCGAAAAAAATTATATTCGTCATTGGAACTGAATTTTTTCAAACCCGAACTGCGAGGAGTAACGTTTAACACGTAAGACGATTTTCCCATCCCAAATTCAGGATGCAATACAAGTCCTTGTCCAAAATTTGCCCTGAAATCTCCAAGCACAATAGTTTTAAATTTCCCAAAATTGTTGAACTGCGCGTGAAATGAATAAAAATCGTATCCCTTGTTGTTTGTTCCCCAAAATTGCTCACCGGCATCCTTTTCAGCGTTGAATCCAACTAGAATTCGGTCTTTGAAATGATAACTATATTTGATTGAATTGTAAATTTCATTTCCAAGATAATTAGCAGGATTTAATGTTTGAAGCGGATCTTCTGATGGCAAGAACTGATACCCCTCCTTAGTTTCAAGCCCTTTATCAAATCTGAGGTATAATTCGTTTTTGCCATATCTCAACAAATCATTCCAATAAATTTTCTTTTTCAAATTGCCTGACTCACCTGCAAACACAAAAGGCAACATCCGACGAATATCAGTCATATCGAGACCTTCAATCAATTGAAGTTCATAAATTGTTTGCATTTGACCATTTTCGTAGACATAAGCAAGAATATTTTCTACTTGAATATCAGATAAAAACTGCAATCTATCCAATTCTTCTTTCGAGGTTCGATTTAAATTTATTGGATTTTGGGCACAATACATTAAATCTTCCAAAAAGCTCTCATAGTCAATGGTTTCTTCGGTTTCAGAAGTGTATTGTTCAAAAATATCGGCAATTAATTGTTCTGTTATTGATGCTTTATCTTGTGCTCTTGTATAGAAAGAGCAAAATAAAAGCATTAAATATATCATCAACTTTTTCATTGATACTATATCTTAATTTTAAAATTTATATTTTATGGAAGCCAAAGTATTAATTCCAAGCAACGGATGAGATTCACAATTCAGATCAACACGTAGCGATCCTGCTTTAAATCCAATTCCCAAACATGGGATTAAATAATCAGAAGCATATGCGCCCAATTTCACGTTGACTCGATTCAACATTTGGTATTCAAAACCTGTAGCAAAACGGTAATTGCTGCTTACTTCTTTATCTATTTGAGTTCGCCAAACTAAATCTGTTGAGAATAAATATTCAGATCCCAAACTGAATATAGATGGTAATCGCTTCGTAACAAATTCAGTTTGAATATTGGTTTGAAACGGATTAAAGGTGTTAAATCCAATATTAAAATTGGGTGAAAATTTGACTGACAATCCAATTTGTGGAAGTAATGCACCACGATAAGAATTTGTTGCATTGAAGTATGCTGTATAATAATTAAACTGAACACCCATGGCAAATTTGTCGGAAAAATTACGACCAAAGCCAATTCCCAAAATCATTTCGTGATAAAGCGAATAGCCAAAGTGAGTAAATGAAATGCCACTGTTCACTAAATGTGTTGGAAGTCCAATCTGAAAACTTTTAGTTGAAAGTTCGGAAATCACATATCGGTTTTCAAATTGAATTCCAATTTCGGGTCTGTCCAGATAACCCAGCATGGCGGGATTATTGAAAGCAGCCCAGTTATGCGTATCAGAAACAGAGGTTTGAGCAATAGAAATCGAAGAAGGGAGAATATTCGCAATTTGAGGTAAAACTTGCTGATAGATAATAGAAAACAATAAGCATAAAAAGATTTTCTTCATAAACAAAAGAATCTAACGGTTACAAAATTGACGATTGATTGATTTGAAAAGTCAAAAATAAAAAATAAAATTGACTTAATAACCAAAATCGATAAATTAATTGAAATGTAACTTAATTTTTCTTCAATTTCTTGAAATCATAGCTAATTTTGCATAATTGCTAATTACCTATTTGTGATCACTAAAAATTGGAAAAAACTCACATGAGAAATTTAATTAATTCATTATTAATGGTTTTTTCAAAGAAAAGTGAAAGAATCAACAAAGAAAAAAAAGAGATTCGGTCTCAAATTCAATTATTAAAATTAAGGTTGTCTGAAGAAGAAAAAAACAGGGAAGCTCAAGCTGTTTTTGACAAAATAGAGTCTTTACCTGAGTTTCAAGCAGCAAATTCAATTTTAATGTACTGGTCAACAAATTCAGAATTACCGACCCATGACATTATTAAGAAATGGATTGCTCAGAAATTTATAGTTCTTCCATCAATCGCTGGGAAGAAATTGGTTTTAAAACGCTTCATATCAGTCGATAAATTAGTTCAGAAAAGCCTTGGCATTTGGGAACCAGATTTAACTGATATATTTATAGGTAAAATCGATCTGGTAATTGTGCCTGGTGTAGCTTTTGATTTGAATAAAAATCGGTTAGGACGCGGGAAAGGGTATTATGATAGGTTTTTTAAGAATAAAAAGTCATTGAAAATTGGAATTGGATTTGATTTTCAGCTACTTAAATCGATACCAACTCATCGGTTTGATATGAAAATGGACAAAGTTATTACTATGTCAAATACAATTGAATAAGTTTGAATCGATTTTTCTATTCAACCAAGTCATCAACTTTAGATAGTTTTTTTTCGTTTTTTCTATAATAATAAATCAAACCAAAAGACTGACATTTTAATAATTTCGAAAACGGTTTTTCATCCTTAAATTTTGACTCCACCTGATTCCAAATGTCTAAAATTATCATGTCGCCTTTCTCACGTAAACTAACTAAGTCCTCCCAATTTCTATTAGTAGTATTTTGGTAAATTTTTTGAGAAGATTTGTATTCTTTAAAAATTTCGTAATGTACTTTTACCTTGGCAATTGTAGGATTATAAATTGGCAAACCACCATTTCTAAGTCGCTCATTCTCTCCATCTATAATACATTTTCCCCAATTTAGTAATGCTCCTTCTGTACTTAAATCAGGTACTGTATGGATATTTGGATCCAATTGATAAAATATTTTATGTTCTTTTTTAATATCACCACGAATTACAGAAAGATTGAAAACCTGAATGAAATGTGATATATAGAGCCGGGCATTATGTACAATTTGTTGATATCGTTTGTTGGCTGACACTTGAGTCTCAAGCGTTTGTTGATATTGACTTAATTGCTTTTCGAAAACGTTTAAATATGTTTTTGCTTCGTGGATAGTTTTGTATGATATTACTTGGTCACCATAATTCAATTTATCGGCTTGTTGAATTGCAGTCCGTAAAGCATGTAATCGAGCTCGATCGGTGTTGGGAAGTCTGCGATATGGCATAAAATATTTAATAATTGAAAATGAATTATGCCCACAAAGATAAAAAATTAATCGGTCCGAAACATTAATCTTTCGGCTAATTTTCTCAATTCTTGCTTTTTATTTTCAAATACTGAGACTTTTTCCAACTTTGCGATTGCCTTTGTATAAAAATCATGCATCTTCTCTTCGCAAATTGATTTTATTTCAAGTTTTTCGTAAATTTCTGTAACTGACTTTATCTTTAATTCCGAAAGTATTTCATCGGAAGTTTCCATCCATTTCTTTAATTCAAGAGCATCATTTCCTTTTACACGTTGAAGTGCTTGAATAAGTAGGTAAGTTTTCTTATTACAAAGAATATCACCACCAATTTTTTTCCCAAATGTGGATTCATCACCATAAACATCAAGCAAATCATCTTTTAATTGAAATGCCAAACCGATGTTAATCCCAAATTCATATAAATTTTGTGCATCCTTCTCTCCTGCTCCACCAATCCACGCACCGCTCTTAAGTGCACAACCCAATAATACAGCAGTTTTAAGACGAATCATTTCCAGATATTCTTCGGCTCTTACAATATCACGATTTTCAAAGTCAACATCATATTGCTGACCTTCACAAATTTCAGAAGCAGTTTGGGAAAATAAATCTAAAACAGGTTTTAAATATAAGGTAGGAGTTTTAGCAATAAACTGATATGAAGCTATTTGCATGACATCGCCTGAGAGTATGGCGGTATTATCATTCCACTTTTTATGAACAGTAGGTTTGCCTCTACGGACTTCAGCCCGATCCATAATATCATCGTGCAACAACGTAAAATTATGAAATACCTCCAAACCAATAGCAGTATTTATAGCTTGTTGTACATCATCAGAAAATAAGTTACAAGCCATTAATGTTAATGCGGGACGAATGCGTTTTCCACCCATTGACAAAACATAACCAATCGGTTTATAAAGCCCTTTAGGCTCCTTGTTCCAATTGATTTGAATAATTTCGGACGAAATAATTTCGGATATTTCTTCGAATGTTTTCATAATTGACCCCTAAAGGGGAATAAAATTAGTTTTTTACTCTAAGATATTGTGATTAATTTATTTAGCCCTTAAATCCCCCTTCAGGGGTTAGGGGTCATAGCTCATTTTCAATTATCTCTGTCATCACATCTTTTATATCCAATCCCGCAGCTGCTACTTGTTGCGGAATAAAACTGGTTGCTGTCATTCCAGGCGTCGTATTCACTTCCAACAAGTTGATAACTTCACCATCTGAAATTATATAATCTATTCGTACAATGCCTTTGCAATCTAATATATCATAAATTGCTGATGTAAGTTGTTGAACTCTTTCGGTAAGCGAGTTGCTTATGCGTGCCGGTGTAATTTCATCTACTTCGCCTTTGTATTTGGCATCAAAATCAAAAAATTCATTTTTTGGAACAACTTCAGTGACCGGCAAAACTTGTGATTTGGTTTTAGTTTTATAAATACCGCAAGTAATTTCAGTTCCAGCCATAAATGCCTCAATCATAACTTCATCGCCTTCTGCAAATGCTTTGACAATTGCGGGTTGAAGTTGCTCAACAGTTTTTACTTTTGTAACACCAAAACTACTTCCACCAACGTTCGGTTTCACGAAGCAGGGGAATCCAATTTTAACTTCAACTTCTTCATCTGATACAGTTTGACCGAGTCGTAATACCAATGACTCTGAAACCTTAACGCCAAAACCTTTCAGATACTGATTGCAGGTAAATTTATTGAAAGTAACAGCCGCTGCCAGCACACCACAGCATGAATAAGGCAAATCGATTAATTCAAAATATCCTTGAAGGATTCCGTTTTCGCCAGGAGTGCCGTGAATGGTAATATATGCGAAATCAAAAATGATTTTTTCATCGTCTTGGATAAAACTAAAATCATTTTTATCAATAGCAATCTTCTCGTTATCTGATAATTCTACTTGCCAAATTTTTCCAACTATGGTCACAATAAAAACATTGTAACGTTCTTTGTCCATAAACGAATACAATCCAGCTGCACTTTTCAATGAAACCACAACTTCCGACGAATTTCCACCCGCAACGATGGCAATATTTTTTTTCATAATATGACCCCTAACCCCTAAAGGGGGATTAAATTTGTATTGTTACTAATCTTTTCTTTCTGTGTATTTGCTTAAATTTAAGAGGAGAAGCTAACCCAGTTCCCCTTTAGGGGTTAGGGGTCGTTTTATTCAATATTCTTGGCATAATTTCGCCATTTATTTATCAACTCATTCATATCATCAGGCAATTCGCTTTCAAAATGCATATATTCTCCGGTTCGAGGATGAACAAAACCAAGTGTTTTAGCATGTAAAGCCTGTCGTGGACAAATATAAAAACAGTTTTTCACAAAAGCTTTATACATTGCTGTTGTAGTACCTTTAAGAATAATATGTCCGCCATATCGTTCATCATTGAAAAGTGTATGACCAATATGCTTCATGTGAACACGTATCTGATGAGTCCGACCAGTTTCCAATCTACATTCTACTAAAGTTACATACGCCATTCGCTCCAACACTTTATAATGCGTTACAGCATGTTTTGCCATTGGATTTTCACCTTCAGGAAACACTGTAAATTGCATTCTGTCTCTTGGATCTCGTGCCAATGCTCCGATAATTGTTCCTTCATCTTCTTTTACATTTCCCCAAACCAAAGCCTGATACCGGCGCTGTGTGGTTTTATCGAAAAATTGTTTGCCAAGATGTGTTTTGGCTTCGGGTGTTTTTGCAATGAGAATTAAACCGGAAGTATCTTTGTCAATTCGATGCACCAACCCAATGCGTGAGTCATTGGCATTAAATTCAGGATAATCTTTCATGTGCCAGGCAATAGCATTGAGTAATGTTCCATCAAAGTTGCCAAAGCCGGGATGAACTACCAAATTAGGTTGCTTATTGACTAATATAATGTCGTCATCTTCATAAACAATATCAATTGGTATGTCTTGCGGAATTATTTCAAATTCATTGGGCGGATATGCCAATACGATAGTAATTAAATCGGATGGCTTAGCCTTATAATTTGATTTTACAGACTTACCATTTACCAGAATATTGCCCGAATCTGCAGCATCCTGAATACGGTTTCGGGAAGTATTGGCCATACAATTGACCAGATATTTATCAACCCGGGTTATAGCCTGACCTTTATCAACAACAAATCGAAAATGTTCGAAAAGCTCCCGCTCATCTCCTACTTCTTCAATATCATCTTCGGTTTCTTCCAAAAATTCTTCAACCACAATTCAATATTTATAAAATTTTAGAAAAACTGTTCGTCTGTTTGCTGTTTAGTATCTTCTTCAAATACTTCATTCACACGCGATTTGTCTTTTGAAAGATAGATATCGATTTTAGTTCTTCCGCTAACGGTTGTTCCGGCAGCAGGACGTTGCCGGTAAATAAAGTAATCGGATTCATTTCCTGTATGATTATCATCATATTCCACAGAACCAATAGTAAATGAGGCTGCAGACGCTTTTTGAATGGCGTCATCTAAACCAATACCTTTCAAAAGTGGAACGGTTGCCAATGATTCACCCGAACCATTTCCAATAACCAATACTACAGCACTTCCTTCAGGAATTCGCGTTCCGGGCATAATGGTTCTTCCGTGAAATTTAATATCACACACTAAATCTTTAAATTCAGAAGGTGTATAAATTATACTTGAAACACTTAACCCTACTGATTGAAGCATTGCATCGGCTTGCCGGTACGATACATCATTTATTTCGGGTAAAATTACTTCTTTCACCTTTTTAGAATTAATAATCACATAAATTGGACGATTGCTCTTTACGGTTGAATTTGGGATGGGTATCTGATCTATAATTGTTCCTAATTTTTTATTTCTTACGTACACCGAATCTATTATCTGTGGATACAGACCCTTTTTGGCTAAAATTTGCTCTGCTTCTTCAACGTACATTCCACGTAAATCAGGAATTGCTTGATATTCGCCGTGATGGGTGTAAAAATCCACATAAAATAACGCTGCCCAACAAAGCACAATAATTATTCCTACAGCAAGCAGAACATTCTTTAGAATAAAACCGCCAAATGTTTCTTTCCAAAATCTTTTTAAATTCATAATCAGTTACGAGTAAAAAAAAGTAATTGTATCGTGCAAAATTACTGAAATTATTGCATCATAGAGGCTAATAAACAAAAAAAGTAAAAACTTACATGAAGTCTTTACTTTCTTTATACTGTTTTTTGCAGATAGTTTAGTGTTTGTGACGACCTTCATCGGCAACTGTAAGTTTTGCTCTGCCTTTGGCACGACGGGCTGCTAATACGCGGCGACCGTTTGCTGTTGCCATTCTTTCACGAAATCCGTGTTTGTTTTTTCTTTTTCTAACAGAAGGTTGGAATGTCCTTTTCATTGCTATAGTGTTTTTTGCGTTATTATTCTACTTTGCGAATTGGGACTGCAAAAATAGATATTTTTTTTGAAACTGCAAACTGTTCATAACTTTTTTATTTGAAAAATGTCAATTCAATCATTTGTTTGGAAATAAGTGAGTTTGATAGGCTATTTATTTCAATTTCACGTATTCGTAATTCAAATTCTCATTATCTACCTTTAGTTTTAAAAAACTTGCATTCGGGTTTGAATCCAACAGACCATCTGTAGTAATATAGGTTGTACATCCGAAGTTATTGATAAACCGAATGTGATCGTGGCCTGAAATTACCATATTGACTTTGTATTGGTTAAATAAATCTAATAACACGTAGAGCTCTTCAATGGGAGGATTGGTGGAACCTTTATGTCGGTTACGAAAAAAATTGACATGCGAAAAAACCACGCAATTGCGATAATTTGCACGTTTAGAGGAAAGTACGTTCTTCAACCAGGAAAGTTGCTTGCTACCTAATGTTCCACTACCTGAGTCAAGGCAAATGTAAAGGTCATTATTAGTTGGCGTTTGAACTGTGAAATAATACGTGGACGATCCAAAATAATTGTAAAATATTTTCCAACCATCAAAATATAAATCGTGGTTACCAACCAACAAAAAATAATGAACGAGATTGAAATCTGGGAATTCACTTTTCAGTGTCAAATAATCTTCTTCATGACCCGTAACAATATCTCACCAACCATCACCAACGCTGTGTTTTCCGGCTTAGAATCTTGTATAAGTAACTTTTTAAAATTCACCATTGAACCAATATGGCTATCGGCAGCTACTAAAAGCTGGTAATTTTCGTCTAAAACAATCAAATTTTTGAATAGATGCGTTTGATTCCATTGATCGGACTGAATAAAACGGATATCGACCAAGTCTGACGGAAAGAAAAATCCACCAAAATCAAGTGTTGACGTACAACCATAAAATAATACTATAAGCAAAACAAAAATAAATTTTATTTGATTTGCCATATCACGCCACCTCTTAAAAACACACCAAAATAATTTACCCGCATATTAAGCAGACCTGCTTCCATATAACCCAAATCACTGTATAACAGTAATTTTTCATTCAGCTTATAATTAAATTTAACCCGAAGCATGGGGTTAGTTTCTCGCTCAATTATATATGTATCGAAATCGGTCACACTAGCCTCAATGTTAGATTTTTCTGTAATTTGAAAACAGTATGTGAATTTATACATCAAATTAAATGGTTCCCAAATAGTTGAGTTAGCTAATTCCAGAAAATTATACTTTTTCTTGGCCTCGTTATTGAAACTAAATATTCGGGTATTCATACCCAATTGACAACCTAAATGCCTGACTCGATAATCGACCAAAACAGCCAAATTGGTTTCTTGTAAATCTTTTGAAAACGGTTTATAAAGATAAAAAGCATCTAAATTTATTGGATTATTAGAAATTTTAAATTCATTTTCAACTCCAATTTTATAAGCTGAAAGAATATTTGGATCTGGATTTGCATTTGTAAATAACAACAATGCACCTGTTGAAGCCGTAAACGTTCCAAATTTTGCCAATAATTGTCCCGAAAAACTGCCATAGACACCTTCTGAAACATTATTGGTTCCACTTTCCAAATAACTATTTACGGATATTTGCGAGAAAATATAGTTTTGACTATTTACAAATAAAAGAATCAAAAAAGTTATTTTCAAGGATTTTAGAGTAACCTTCATTTTGATTTATATTTTTTCCTTCATATCAATTGAAACATAAATATCTTTTTCGTTGCGTTTTAGACTAATTTTCAAAGGCATATTGGATGGCGTTTCAAAAACCTTTCTAACTTCGCCTAACGACATAGAAAAAACACTATTTCCATTTATTTCCGATATTCCATCTCCGGGTAAAACTCCTGCTTTTTCTGCCGGTGAGTTTTCCCAAACTGCCATTACTTCAATTATTGGAAACGATGGAGTAATTTGAATTATTTCAATTCCGGCTATATTATACGTAAATCGTCTTTTAAAATTTTCGTTTGGTTTGAAATAGAATTTCTTTTGAGTAAAATCAATGAAAATATTAAATCGATTAAGAAGCTGACTCCCAATTGTACCGTCGCGTTTCACATCAGTTATGATTCCCTTGATTGTTGAAGAATCTGGAAAAGAAACGATTGGGGTCTTTAATTTATAATCACCAAACGAAATTTCAGGAATATGCGCAAATTTTCCGGTAATAATACCATTTAACCCTTCGCCAATAGTTCCCTGAACCCATTTAGAAGGCAATTTTACCGAATTATTAGTAATAGTTTGAAACCAAGCATTGAGTTCAGCTCCAGTATCAATAAGCATTTTTACATTTTTTCGAGTACTATCAGCTTCCAAAACCGACAAATCAACAAATAACTTTTGACCTTCAATTGTTATTGGCAAAAAGCTGTAGCCTTTGGGATCAAAAGGTGTTTGTTCATAAAAATTTATCCTTTTAGTTGAATAGTTGATTTCGATAGTGTGATCAAGAAAAAAATCTACACCAATCAATCCGTTTATTTTAGATCCCGAATGCTTTGATAGATTAAATATATTATTTTGAAGTACATAAACCGTTTTATTCGGTAATTTTATTTTTCCGATTTTCAGTGTGTTGTAATTACTCGAAAATGCCTCTAAGTCTTTCCCTGCTCCAAGCCCCATTAAATCTTTCACGTCTGAATAATTCAGCGATATATGGTCATCTGGTTGCAATTCAGTAATCATTGTATTCCTAATTCCAGTATCTAAAATAAGTTTCAATGGGGAAGAATCGTTAATCTTTGTTGTAATAACTATATAGCTTCCAACTACTTCGAAAGGAATAGATTCTACCTTTCGGGGTTTTATTTCGGCAGAAAGATAAGATATTATCAATAAAAAAAACAAAAGAACCTTTAACCCCTGAAGGGGAACTAAATTACCTTTATTTTGTTGATTATTCATAATCTTTTCAAATTGAATAAACTAACTAAAATCCACGCCATTTATCCCAATTTATCGCGAGGGATTTGGGGTCTATTAAACCATTCAATAGCTTCTTTTATGGCAATTTTTAAGTCTATTTCTGGTAAATTTAGTTCTTTGCCTGCTTTTTGATTCGAATAATATTCCTGAATAAGCAGTTGTCGTATATTCATGGAGCAAATATCAGTTTTTATTCCGGTTTTGCGAAATAAATCGCCAACTTTTCCTATAAATATCAACAAAAAGTTTGGCAATACTATATTCATTTGTTTGTAATTGCAAACCGCCTTTTGGCATTTGTAAAATTCACTGAAAGAAAGATTTACTCCGGATGCAAGATATCGTTCACCATTTTTTCCCTGGGTTAATGCATTACAAATTACAGTAGCTACTGTTTTAGCACCTACAAAGTTTTTTCCACCTTTAGGTAAAAACAAAATCCATTTCTTGTAACCCATCAGCATCAATTTGCCTGAAGTTGGTTTTGTGTCATAAGCACCAATCATAAATGTTGGATTAATGATTATAAAATGGTTATTATCATTTTTGGATGCTTCGATAATTAATCTTTCAGATTCTACTTTGCTTCGTGCATAAAAAGAATTAGTAAACGGAAATTGAATATCGAAGCGTTCATCGCCGAGAGCTTCTTTACTTCCATATCCAATTGTATTTGATGAGCTTATGTACACAATTCGATTAATATTTAATTCTTTAGCAACATTTATCAACGTGGCTGTTGCATCAACATTAATGCTTTTATACTCATCATATTGCAATAAATTTGTGGCTGTTACCGCTGCTATATGAATAATGGCATCGCAATTTTGTGCAGCAATTTTCAAATTTTCGTATATAGAAAAATCACCATCAAATACTTCTACCAAATTCAAATCAAAGTAGATATTTTTCAGGTTTCTGACAATAATTCTTACCGAATAATTTCTTTTTAATAGTTCAAATACAACATGATGCCCTAACAATCCGTTTGCTCCGGTAACTAAAACTTTCATTCTTTAAAATTTTGATATAATACAAAAGTAGCAATTCTTTCATATAAATAAATTAAACCTAAATAAGAATATATTTAATAATCTGTATATTTGCAGCATTAATAAATCATACAAAAAAAAAATGGAAACAAAAGTAGTGCTAATTACAGGAGCAAGTGCCGGAATAGGTTTATCAACTGCAGAACAACTTATGAATAATGGCGTGCGGGTTTATGCTGCGTCTCGTCGTGGTGGAGTCAATCAAAAAGCCCAAAACGGTGAGGGTGAAATTATTCATGTAAAAATGGATGTAAATATCCAGGAAGATATTTCAACTGTTCTAACACAAATAATTAAAGAAAATAACCGGTTAGATGCTGTTATTAGCAATGCGGGTAACGGAATTGCCGGTTCGGTTGAAGACACATCTGCCGAAGAAGTTAAATATCAGTTGGAAACCAACTTTTTTGGAGCTGTAAAAATCATTCAAGCTTGCATTCCAATATTTCGCAAACAAGGCTACGGAAAAATTATCGCTACTTCGTCGGTTGCAGCCATTGTTCCAATACCATTTCAGGCTTTTTATTCGGCCGGTAAAGCAGCTTTACTGGTATTTATGCAAGCTTTAGCATTAGAATTAAAACCTTTTGGAATTCAGTGTTGCTCTATTCTTCCCGGTGATACGAAAACCGATTTCACAGCTGCTCGAAAATATACTATTGCTTCTCAATCCGCAAATTCAGCATATTCTGTGAAAATGAAAAAATCGGTTGGTAAAATGGAAAAAGATGAGCAAAATGGCGTGGAAGCGAGCTTTGTAGCCAAAAAAATTGTTTCGCAAGTAATGAGCAAAAAAATGAAAGTTACAGTTGTTCCGGGTATTGATTATAAACTGATTTGCTTCCTATTCAATCGGTTACCTGCAAGTTTACGACTTTGGGTGGTTGGTCTGATTTATGGGTAAAATATAAAAAAACATTGAAAAGCTAAGAAATGATTTCTTAGCTTTTTTTGTATCAGCAAGTTTTTATAACCTATCAACAAGCTGTT
>Ga0302292_1001645_pt1 | contig 14115 bp, 13 predicted proteins | sample III_Fen_N2_1_FD_194553 | JGI IMG/M metagenome (GOLD analysis project Ga0302292, IMG submission 194553) | Peat permafrost microbial communities from Stordalen Mire near Abisko, Sweden - III_Fen_N2_1 | ecosystem: Environmental > Terrestrial > Soil > Wetlands > Permafrost | place: Sweden: Abisko...
TCCCGTGTGTATAGAAGTTGTATAGAAAGTGTATTAAGGTTGTATGGAAAGTGTATTAAAGTTGTATAGAATGTGTATTGAAAATGTATACTACCTCTTTTGAATTTAAAAAATTATGGAAATGTCAGATGACTATTCGAGCTTTATTCGAACCTCATTCGAATATTATCAAATGCAGATCAAATGCGGATTCGAAGGGAATTCGAACAGCATTCGAAGAATTTAAAGAAGGTTTGGGGAAAGTTTAAAATAAATTTGTTTATTTGTCTTACTATTAATTGTTCAAAGCCCTTTCGCTTTTAACATCACAATAAATCCCTTCCAAATAATTTTTAGGTCAAGTAATAAAAGACGAAAAGAGGATGAGTTTATATAGGTATCCAAATATTCATATTCATAAATCGGGTTTCCCATTTCAGGAGTGCCCTTCTTAATGTGTCCTTTTCCAAGTAATCCTCCTTTTATCAAAAATCTTGTAACATTACCTTGTTTAAGGTCTCTTTCGTAATGATGAACGGCAATTGGTCTGGGTCCTACAATCGACATATCACCTTTCAAAACGCAATAAAATTGAGGAATTTCGTCAAGATAAAATTTTTTGACAAACTTCCCTAGATATGTTCTGGACTTTGGATCCCATTCTTTTGCGTAAGCGTGCCAATCTCCTTTTTGTTGCAAATCTTTATCAATACATTTTTCTTTTATTAATCTGATTTTATACTTTTTAAAAATCTTTCCTGCACTTACTGCATTATAATAAAAGAAAAGAGGCCCTCGATTTTCAGGAATAATCAATCCTTCAATAAAGTTCGCGATTATTAAAAAAATTAAAACTGGAGAACAAAGTGCTAAAATTAAAAATGCAGCTATTTTATCAAAAACCAACTTAGCAAAAGGAGCTTTTATGGGTTTCTTAATTTCAAAAAATTTCTTGTATTTAGCCTTAATATCCTCTGAAGGTGGTTTGTAAGGAAAGGCTTCAATCGGTTCACTGAATAAAGACATTAAACGAGATTTTAATAAATATTATTTTAAGTATTAATGTGGTCAATTTATTTTATGGCAATGTTAATTTATTTTCCTGACGTTGACTATTCTTTCAAACTCAATATAAATGGCATTTGATATTCAGTTAGATCCGTATTAATTTTAGTGCCGCATTTTTAGTACCCCGGATAACAAATTGATCAAAAGTATTTATTAAAAGTATTGTATGAGTGAGAATGCAATGTCCCTAAACGAAGATCAAGAAAAATAGTAATTTTAATCTAAAATCTTCATTCCAAACGCCATGAAGATAATTTTTCTCTTATCACATAATAAATAAACTTTGTATTGCCAATTAAATAACGACGCCACATTCTACGTGGTTCTTTAACTAATCGGTAAAACCATTCCAATCCTATTTTAATCATCCATTGCGGAGCGCGGTTAACAGTTCCGGCATAGAAATCGAAAACAGCACCGATGCAACATACATGACCTACCTCTAATTGATCAAAATGAGAATATGCCCATTTTTCTTGTTTAGGTGCTGTCAATCCGACGAAAAGAACGTCAGTGTGAAATGCATTAATAGCCTCAATCATGGATGAGTTGTCTTCTATTGAAAAAACAGACTTATAAGGTGGCGAATAGGTTTGAACCAATACGTTAGGGTATTCTAAGGCAGTTCTTTTTTTTATTTTTGCAAGCGTTGATTCTGAACTACCTAAAAAAAAACATCTACCGGCTACCTTTTGCAACCGTTCCATCTCATAAAAAAACAAATCTGCACCTGCAATTTTTTTTAATTTCCTCCCATTTATCCAACGAATAGCCCAAGCCACGCTAATACCGTCCGGTAATAAAATATCACTGCTTTTTAAAGCTTCTTGGTAAAGAATATCAGTTTGGGCAATATTAAATGCATTAGCGTTAATTGTACTGATTAAAGTTTTTGAATTTGAAATTGCAGATAACGAACTACTGTAAATGTTGAATTTTGACAACTGAAGCATAATATTATTGAATTAGTGACTGAATTATTTAATCTTTTTCTTTTGAGACCAATAGGGAAAATATTTTTGTCCTTCTCCTTTTATCCATTCAACTGTTTCTTTGATGTTTTGATTGATATCAGGATGAGATAAGCCAAATTCATTGATCGTAATATTTGTTGGCGCATAATAATCCTCTATCATATTCTTGTATCGCGTGGTGTATATTGGACAGTTAATCCCTATTTTTTTAAGAATATCTCCAATTATAGCTGGAAAAATAAAAAAATTGTTAGGTATTCTTATAATTGATTTATGTCTAAGTTGTTTTGATATACCGTTAACCCATATATAGGAATCAATAGGTAAATCGCCCAGATAATATGTCTTTTTATTTACCTTTTCAATTGGTGCATTTATGATTCCGTTTATCTGATGTACCACATTTTTTACATAGCCATAGGTTCGAATTACTTCTTTTTTACTCGCATGTACATAATATCCTTTGTCAATTAATTTCCATAATTCAATTGGATAACGCATATGCCATGGACCCCAAACATTTCCTGGACGAACAATTGTCCATGCACATTTTAATTCCGCATTACGAGTAATTTCTTCTGTAATTACTTTGCTTTTTCCATAAGTTGTATGGGGGAGATAGTCATTATCGTGTAATTGAAATGGGATTGATTTGGATTTATAAACATATTGGGTGGAAGTAATAATGACATACTTAATACAGTCAAATTCTTTTATGACATCAATGAGATTTTGAGTACCGGTCGTGTTATCAATATATTCTTCGAGAATTTCGCTGTTACAATCTGTTCGTGCTGCCAGATGAATAATAATTGTTGGCATATGCTCCTTAAATGCCTCCCTTATTATAGCAACTTCTAATAGATCTCCTTTTACCCAATAATTTGTTTGACTTTCTTTTGACGGTCTGGCTTTGTCAAAATTTACAAAGTTGTAACCAAGGTTTTCAAATAGAGCAATAAGGTTCGTTCCTATAAAACCGGATCCGCCTGTTACCAATATCTTATTGGATGTTAATCTCATAACTTATTAAATTATAGGGCATTAAATAGCCTTAATATATTGTTACAATACTTATCTAATGTAAAATTATCTTGAAATCGATTTTTTGCAGATTGTGATAAATTATGGTATTTTTCTGGATTATCCATTAAGTATTCTATTTTAGCGGCAATATGTTTTGGTGATTTGGACTCTACGAAAATGCCACACTCTGGTGTTACCATATCTGGTATCATTCTATAATGCGTAACGATTGGTACTGCTCCATAAGCCATAGCTTCTAAAACAGATACAGGTTGTCCTTCAAATTTAAAATATGATGGAAGTAAAAATACATGCACCTTATTAAAAGCCGCTGCCTTTTCGTCTCCCATTAACCCTCCATAATAAGTAATCTTTTCTGTCAAATTATGCTGTTTAATAAAAGTCTTAAATGCCTTTTCCGCCTCATTCTCATTTGCAAACTTCTCATCATCAACTGATGATTGAAACATCCCTGCAAAAACACACTCAACATTTCTTTTAGAGTCATTTATCAGAATATTCATAGCTTCTAAAACGTCTAAATATCCTTTACTTTCTATCATATAACTCAAGTAGATTAACCTGAATGGTTTCTCTTTTATGTATTCTTTGCCTATTAAACCTATCTTTAAATTTCTCTCAGGTAATCCATTAGTTATAGTTACGACTCTTCTCTGATAGTCTTTTAGTATCAAAAATTGCTCCTTTGTTACTTGCCCTTCAACTATTATATACTCTCCTTTATTAAAAGTTGATCTTACTAAATATTTAAAAAATGGGGATAATCCTGCATAAAACACACCAAAATTTGATCCAAATTGGTGTATAAGAACTTTACAGCCAAATAATACCGCCAAGTTTATAAATACCAAATCTCGTAAAAAACCTCCAATTGTTTGTGCTGTTGTAATATAAAGTATCCCATTACGGTTTTTACAAAATACAGGTATCGATTTTAATATTATTGTAAAATATTCTACAATTCGCTTTATTTCTATCTTACCCACTTGTATATCTAGATATTTTGAGGTAAGATTGATAACACTTACTTCCGTATCCTTCTCTTTTAAAAAATAGGTTAATGCCTCAAACATCATAGCCTGACCTGAAAAAATATTTCTTTTCTGATCAGAACATAATCCTATTGCTATTATTTTTCTTCTTTTCACCAAGTATCTATTTTATTACCTCAGATATCCATTCCCACACATCTTTCATTCCAAGATTAATATTTACCTGCGGTTGCCAATTTATTGTATTCCTAGCCTTTATTATTGACAATACATTGTATTTACAATCGAACGAACGTATTGGTTTTCTTATGATTTCGATTTGCTCTCCGGTTATTATGCTTATCTCATTCAATATGTCATTAATTGAGATTGGCTGCTCAGAACCTATATTTAACACTAAAGGTTTGCCTTTATAGGCCGATTCAACACACGAAATAATTGCCCTCGATAAATCAGTTACATGTACAAAATCTCTTATTATTTTTCCATCTCCAAAAATTGTAATCGGCTCATTTAATATAATTGATTTAAACACATGACCTATTAATCCTTGAGGTTTCTTTAAGTTTTGATAGCGACCATATACATTCGATGGGCGTAATATAAATGTATCTATTGGAGTATTTTTTAACAAAAAAGTAATATACTCTTCTGCTACTAACTTTGTTAATCCGTAACTCGAAATTGGATTTTTTTCAAACTCTTCATCAATAGGAATATTCTGTTCAGGGTTGCCGTATACTGTTCCCCCTGAAGATAAATAAATGAATTTCTTTATTGAAAAATTTTGCAGAATATGTTGTACAAAACGAATTAGTGGTGGTATGTTCGATTGCAAATCAAAATCAACGTCATACATGCTGGTGGCTGGAACCGTGGTATGTATTAGCCATACAACACAATCAATCTCTTTAATTTGTTCTGTTAAATAAGATGTATTGTTTATGTCTCCTTCAATAAAGTATACATTATGTGGCTCTTGTACTGCTTCTTTAATATTGTTTGTTACAATATCAAATACAGTTACTTCGTATTGGTTGGCAAGTAATTCTAACACAAGATTCTTTCCAATAAATCCATTACCGCCAATAACTAAACATTTTTTCAACATAATCGATTTATTAAAAACTTTAAAACCACCTCCATCAGTGGTAGTTATGTATAAATGGCTTTGCCTGAAAATTATTAATTTCGTGACCTGGGCAGTTATAAAAAATTAAGTCATGTCATTTATCGGCGTACATATCATATTGTATGGATGCCCAAATATAGATTTCGAATTCTTGAAGACCTTGTCGAAGAATTACTATCCCAAGATATTCAAATGTTATTGGAATGGAAATCATATGAATTAATTGAAATAAATATCCAAATCGGTCACATTCACTTGATTCGAGAGTATGCCTCCAAAAATATCGAATTCACAACTTATGGGTATTTTGAAAGTTAAAACAGCGATCAAAATCTTCAAAAGCTATCCTCAATTGAAACAGAAGTTATACTGGGGTAATAATTTTTAAGCAAGAGGATATTGTGTTGACACAATTGGACTTGACGAAGATAAAATCAACAAGTATGTCATGTAGCAGGAAAAGCAAGAACGATTTGAAGAGCAACAAAATCTCGAGTTTGACCCTTTAGAGGGACTTTTAAAGTCCGCCTTCTAAGAAGATTCTTTAATCTGTGTGTTAAAAATTTAACTACTGTGAATATTACCTACCAGCAATAATAATTAATTGTTGATTAAAATATTTTCTATTGATCAGCCCATCAATCTTAAAGTGAAAGACCGTTGGTATTAAGCTTAGCATTAAACGCAAAAATTTAAACACCATTTTTTTTACTCTGCTACAATTTAATATATTCTCTTGAATAACAAAATAAGAAGTTATCTTATCTGTACTAATACTAAATTTACATTCCAAACCACACTGTTCCAATAATGCTATTGTTGAATCTAAATTATATTTTCGTATATGGTTAGGGTCGGCTATATGTTCATTAATCGGGAGGTTAATTAGGAAAATTCCTTCTTCATTCAAAAATGGTTTTAACTCAAGTAATAAGGCCTTATCATCAGAAACATGTTCCAAAATATGTGACAAACAAATAATATCAAATTTTATTTTTGCAAAACGAATTTCAACATCCTTAGGCAAAACTGTTACTGCTGGTTTATTTAATAATAATTTACATGTTTCTGGAAATAATTTAACAGCTACCTCTGAAATATCACACCCATATAAATTGCATGATCTAGGAAATTTGAGTAGGAATGACCCCAAGCCAAAACCGTAATCCAAAACATTCTTGTTTTTTATATTCTTTAACTGTTTTTTTAATATGTAGAAGTTCCTTTTCGCTTTCGATTGCTGATTATAAGAAATAAACATGTAAATAATATGGCTAAGCATATTTTCTTTTCGATAGGTTTTATTATAAAATTCCTTGTTAATAGTCTGAATATCCTTCTCTATCATAATTTGAATACTTAAAAATATAAACAATATATTACACTTCTACTTTTGCGATTTAAAAATTATTTTCCACCTCAAATATATATCCATCAACAAATCATTTTTTTTGAGCATCTTTAATACACTATTTTTAGGTTGACCAACCCAACTACCCACAATCATGTGAATTGCGTGTGTATTATTATTAACATAAATACCTTTAGTCGCAAACACATCGGATGAAAAAACAACAATATTATTTTCAAGAAATTGCAGCTTATCAAAATATTTAAATCCATATCTTTCTGCAATTCTTGCATAAACATAAGGAGCTAGAACGGGCAATGCATCATTGCTCCAATTCAAAAAGCTATAATATTCCCATAAATCTTTTAGTATTGGATGTTGAGCTTCCGAGCCCATTATTGCTGCCTGTAACCCAACTCCAATTACTTTCTGTATGTTTTCATACCTATTACCTCTTTTATCAATATAGCGACCAGTCAACATTTTGAAAAAACTAGGTCTCCAATGATTTTCGAAAGATGTAAAGTATCCAAAAGACAAAAACTTATCAAAGGATTTTAATACCAAGACATCACTATCCAAATAAATTCCTCCTTCATTATACAAAGCGTAGACCCTAATATAGTCAGCTGCAAATGCATATTTTTTTGCATCAAATGCGTGTTTGGCAAAAGGATGGTCATCCAAATTAATGGTGTCTTGATCCCACTTTTTCACCTTATAATCTGGCATTATTTTACTCCAATCTTCAATATATTTTTTTAACTGAGAAGGTATTGGGTCATCGCTTAACCAGCAATAATGAATTATTTTGGGTATCATAATTTGCAATCAAATTTATGAAATATTTTTTACTTTTGAATGTGATCTTTTGTTATATTTTGGTGAAGCAAAAATAGATAATTAGAAATTATTCATTAATTAATTCGTTATTTGTTTTGGTGTTGTGAATCAGAACAAAGGTTGTTATTATTGTTGCCAATAGGCAAAATAGTATAAAAGTTCCCTGTATCCCTGTTAGCAAAATAGATATCAAATATGATAAGTAAAAGCCTCTTATAAGAGATTTGTATTGGAGGATCTCTTTTGCCTGATTGATTTTTTTAATTGTTTCCGCGTATATCATATAATATGCTAATAAAAAAAAGAATAAACCCAACACTCCTTCTTCTACAACCTTATAAAAAAAAACACTTTCGTATCCGAACATTTCTCCAGATCCTTTATCTTTTTTGAATTCATCTATTATATAGCCTTTTCCCAAGCCAAAGAGAGGATTCTTGGATACTTTTTCAAAAGTGCCATATAGTTGAAGCAACCTCATTGTTGCAGAAGAACCACCTATACCGATTGCATCACTATAGCTATTATCCCAAAATATTATACTGGCCGTTGTTGTGTTTATAAACGCCTCTGTAGTTCTTTTAGGAATAATAAAAATGAGGAAGACCGCTAGCAATAAGATGTATGATACGTATTTTAGCTTTTTCTTTGTCGGCATATAAAAAAAGGCAAAAAATAGAAATATAATGAAGGCTACTAATGCTGCCCTGCTACCAGATAAAAATATGTTAGAAGCTATCAATAACATTCCTGAAGTAAAAAAAACTTTATTTATTACAAATATTTTTAACTCATGAAAAATAATCAATATGGAGAATATGCATGTTAAAGCTTGCCCCCATTGCAAAGGATGAACCATTGTTGCCATAATTCTGCCATTAATTATTCCTCGCTCCTCATTTATAAAATCAAATGTTATTCCATGTCCCTTATCCATTCCAAGTGCAGAATTGATTGATTCAACATAGGGGTTGGATTTCGTAATGTATGTAAATAACCCGTAAATGCAAGCAACAATTGTTGCCCAAAAAACAATATTAAGAAACAGCTTTATATCTTTATTATTTTGGATAACAGAAAATAGCATGTAAGCAGAAAGTACATTTTGAACCGCAAATCTGAATACATTCTTCAATTGCTCAAAAAGAGAGAAATTAGAGAAAAATGAAAAGATGCAAGAAGTTGTTATGTATAATATAATATAAAACTTATACTTGACTGGCAATTTAATAAGTGGATTCTTATATTTCCCGTTGATTAGAAAAATTATGAAAAATAAAATTATCATAATGAATTCTACAGGTATGCTAAATCTACCTATAGCAAACTGAGCGGAGTTAGGTAATAAAATTTCAAGGGCAAAAAAAGAACAAAGTCCCCACTTCAAATTCAATAAGGCAATTCCCGTTAGAAATGAGACTAAACCTATAATGATTAGTGAGATAATGTTCATATACAGAGCAAAAAACTAATTGCTTAAATATTCTTATAAACTATGCCTATTGATACTCCAAGTAAGATATTATTGGTTGTGTTTTGATTTAACATAAGGTCTTAATTCATTGCTTAGATAAACTAAAAGTAACCATAGAATATCTTCCAAAGGGATATCTTAACCGTTAGTACAATATGTTTATGTTATGAGTTAAAGTTTTCGAAACTTTAATTTTATAAGAAGGTACTTTATAATTGTTTTCAAAACACTTGCTTTTGAAACTTTAAAAAGATCATTCATTAAAATTTCATTTTCTTTCATAAAAACAGAATCATTTCCTTTAATTTCAAAATGTGTTACTTTATCCAATTCATGTTTTGAAATACGATCATTTTTCTTGCAATTTATCCCTGAACCATCCCAGCCCCAGTTACGGGTTTTTGAAATAACTGGATAAATCATATATTTTTCAAATAAAAGCATATAGCAACTCCAACCAATATCATATTTCAATGTTTCACGTTTCCAAATTATTTGTAAACTAAAAACAAATATACGAGGACTTCTGACAAATAGTTTAAATGCCTCTTTAATATGTTTAATTCTTTCAAATAATTGTACACTATTTACATTCATCCACTCATTCCTATTTTTCCATACACCCATTCCCCACGCAGTGCAGAATGGACAATGCCTAACAATGTTATTATCTTTTGTTATCCATTTTATTGGGAATGAATAACCTCCTATTGCGATAACAGAACGATCACTTTCATATTTTTCCAAACAAGCATTCATATATTCTAAAAAGTTTGGAGAAAACTCGTTGTCATCTTCCGATGTTATTATTGCATCGTATTGTTTATATAGTTCTTCCATCGCAACTTCATGATTAATTAATGCACCAAAGTTTTTTTCTCTTTTTATAATTATCAGTTCTTTGAATGCAAATTTTTGATTCAAGAATTCTTTGATTTTTTCATAACCGACCCAATGTTCATTTTTGAGAGGGTAATCCAATGCTATGTAAACAATTGTTTCTTTAGCTAAAGAATTTTTTTCAAGGGACAACAAACATCTTTTAAGATGCTCGAATCGGCAAAGAGTAGGGATAAAAACAGGTGCAAAATACTTAGTCATTTTTTCCTTATTGAATATTTTTCTATTTTTTATATATTAAGCGGATTAAGACAAATAAGGATTTAATAAATACATTTGACCGCGCGACTCTAATCCACAACAATCCTCGGTAATCTTTGTTTAGAAATATTTGGGGTAAGCTAAGCAACGTGATTGGGGGAGCAATTTCTAATTTTGTGAATTTTATAGCATCATCCTTAAATGGGATTGTTCCGATTAATACAGCTAATTCCTTATCTGGAGTTTTATTACCGTATTCAAGATACTTGAAACAAAAATCACTTTGAAGCAAATTAATATCCAAAGTAACTAAGGATTTAGAAAAAAGAATCACACCGTCGATATAATTCTGGTATTTGTATTTTTCAAAGTCTGCGCTCTCTTTTTCGCTTATAATTGGAACTATTTTTGAATCTTTGAATTTATAATCAATTGTTTGACCCTCAATTGATCGAAGCAAGGGCTCAAGCAAAAACGACATATTTTTGGGCATAAAATTAAACACTAAATTATTTTTCCATAATTCACTATGACTCTCAAAATAAAATTGTTTAATTTGTCCTAAACCATATTTTTTGGTAATTTCATTCAAATATGCATGAGTCTCGCCACTTCCATAAACATCTACAAATGCAAATTCTTTGGAAAATTCAATTTCCTGTTTTAAATAATCTGCAGTAATTTTTTCTTTTTCTGGATTTTTCCAAACCTTTTTGCTCCCATAAATATAGTGAGTTCCTATTGATAATTTTCTTTGTTTTATAATAATATCCGCGATTTGTTTTAATATAAAACCGTCACGCATGACGAAATATAAATTCACTAATTTAGTAGAAACAGCAGTTTCCAAAATCCAAGAAACGTATGAAAATAGTATAGGGGCAGCAAAAGAACAACCAAGTTCCATTTTTTTATTGCCACTACATTCTATCAATCTTAAATTTCTAGAAGTACCTATGATTAACTGATTGATTGAACTATTGCAAATGAATTTTTTCTCATATTGCTTTAGTCCTTCAAATTCATAATGTTCTGCATTTATTCCTAACTTTTTTGGTATTTTAAAATCCGAAATTCTGTTGTCCCCAAAATGAGTCCATTTTTTAAATTCTATATTTTCTTTTTCTTTAACTATCTCAAAAAGTTTTCCGGTACATTTTGTAGCATTGTGCTCACAGCTTACGTAAATTGGAATATGTTCAAATATAGAATTATGTTTGCATAAAAGTGAACGGATAATCTTCTGAGGCAAATACATATCAGAAATTAATATGATTTTATTATCATTCTTTAACCATTCTTTTAATTTTTGTATATTTCGCTCAATACCAATGCTATTTTCAAGTTCGGTTTTAATTTCCAGTTCTTTCAGAAATTCGGCTTGTTTGATTGAAAGGCAATAATTTTTTTCTATAAATTCATAAATTTCATCAAAAGTTATTTCTGCCTGCTTTGAATGTGTCCTCACATAATACTCTGCGCTCATCCGAATTTCCACAAAATTATTTTTAAATAAAGTTGGGAAATTTCGTAAAGAATTCTGCATAAGCGCAAATATGCCTCTTGGTTCGGCAACAGTTCTTGTTATTAGTGTATCAAAAATGTCCAATGAAAAAATCATAACAACCCTTTCTTTAACTACACTAAATTTATTTTGTATCCCTAATATATATTTCATGATTGTAATTTATCATACAAACTGCTACCATTAAAGTCGATTCATCCATCAATTTACGTTAATTTACAATCATTAAGAAATCACACATTCTCTCGATAATACTTTAATAAGATCAAATCCATCCCAGATTAAACCAAAATCTGTGGTTTTTCCAATTGGTACGATCCGATCAATCCCATTGAAACGCAATCCTTTTACCAATTCTGACAATTCTTCCTTTTCGTAACCGTAATATGCCATGGTTTGATATTTTCGATTGACAATTTTCACCAGTTCTTTAAGCGAAACAGCATTATATTCAAGAAAATAACCACCTGCACATCTGTATTTGTCAATATCATGAGTAAGTTCAGATACATTAATCCTCCAAAGTTTATTATTCGCAGGAATTTCTCTTTTAATCTCTGCTTTATCCTGACTCTGTATATATAAGGTTGAAAGCTTATCAACAGAAAGTGCTGGAGATAATTCGTATTGCTGAATTTTTAGTTCAATCGCAGACCAGAACCTTTCTTTAGCTTTCATTATATTCTCGTTCGTTCCAGTCCAAATTATCAAACGTGGAGCTGAGCAGGCATTTTGATCAAACAGATAAGTGTCATTGAAAAAATTCTCAGCTATCTTATTTGTATTTTGTTCAAGGATGAATTTATCCGCATTTATTGCTGCAAATGAATATCTGTCAGCAAAGGTTACATCATAGGAGCGTGCAGGTAAAATCGATTTACGAATCTGAGCTATTGTATCGTCGCCGCCCCAGATAACCCGAACATCACATAGTGAAGACAATTTAGAAGTTGCCTCATTTTGACGATCATAACGTACTATAAAAAGTCGATTCGTTATTTCAATAAAATCATGATTCTGTGCCACTTTAGTAACAGCTTCACAAATAATATCAACTTGTTCGAACAACTTTGATGGCACGCGCACAATATTAATATTTCCACTCAAAATACCTGCAATCATAGAGTATGCAAAGTTCACAGGAACATTTGAAGGAGCTATATGAAAAACAACACCTCGTCCTAATCGTATCCCGATATCTGTATATTTCCTTTTCAATGACATTAAATTTGCTTTTCTGCAAAAAAAAGCAAAAGTAGCTACATCCGAATATTGCCGCACTTTAGGCGATTTGATTAATTCGAATGATAGAGCACTTAAAAAAGCAATTATTGAGTTCGAGAATATATCATCTGGACTCATTTCTCTTACACTTGTCAACTTACCCGGTTCAGAGAAAAGAAAAGTTATTTCATTCAAATTTTGTTGCATATGTATCACTGCAGCCTCTTATTTCTGCATTTTTAATTCTACCAACTATTTGAAAATATTTACCTAATCTTCCACACGGACAATCGTCTTCACCTAAAATCAATCCTTCGTCTTCTGTAAGTAATGCATGACCCGGATAGCTTTTGGGAAGGATTGAAACAACCTCAATAATTCCTTTTTCTCCTATATTTGCTACGGAGAAGTCGGAAGATCTTCTGATAATTACATCCGAAAAAACAGAAGCATGTAAATGACCGCATTCGCACTCCATATAGATGGTCCCGGTTTGTTCTACCATACCATAATAATCGTGAATATGGTTTTTGTCAATTCCACAAACTTTGTTCAATTTACATTTAAACTCATTTGGAGAAACCGACTCACTCAGTAATTTTTTCCATCCGCCACCGTGAATTAATATTGCATTTGACAAATCAGGACGAAAGCCGCTGGCCAGTAATTCTTTATAATAATGCTGCCAAATCATAAAAGTAAATCCAAACATAAAAATGGGTTCACCTTCATGCTCAGACAGGAAAGTTCTTATGTTATCAATATCCAACTTCATATTTTCGTCCAATGCATACAACCGTTTTGAACCAAACATGGAAAATCCAAGTATTCCGGCACCTCTGGCCGAGAATATATTTCTATCTTTTACAATTGCCGAGCAATCAAGTATCAACATCGGCACCCTTTTTTTCCCAAGAAAATCAGAAACTATCTTCGTCAAAACTTTAGTCTGATTAGAAGAAGTTTCCCTGTCTAAAAATATCTTCGACACCTGTTGACCTGTAGTACCTGATGAGGTCATTGTTTTTACAATCTCTTCTTTTGAAACACTCAGAAGTTCAAATTCTTTGAACATTCGAACAGGTAAAAAAGGAAGATCATAATACGTTTTAATGGTTTCAATATTCAGTCCAATTGCATCCATCATTCGCTTATACTTTTCAGAATTGTGATAGTGCAAATTTGTCAACTTTTTTAATTCAGTCGTCAATAATTCTGCCTTCTGATCTTTAGCCAATGAATAGGGTTCTATCAGCAATAATTCTTCTATATCCATAACGTTATTCATTTTTTAAATCAGAATATAATACTTTGCCGGAAGAATTTATAGGAATTTCATCAATCACCCTTATTTCGAATGCACTGCTATTTAATCCGGTCTTTAATGCCAGAAGATGGCGACATT
>Ga0302292_1001646_pt1 | contig 14112 bp, 12 predicted proteins | sample III_Fen_N2_1_FD_194553 | JGI IMG/M metagenome (GOLD analysis project Ga0302292, IMG submission 194553) | Peat permafrost microbial communities from Stordalen Mire near Abisko, Sweden - III_Fen_N2_1 | ecosystem: Environmental > Terrestrial > Soil > Wetlands > Permafrost | place: Sweden: Abisko...
TTGGTTGTTCAAATGTAAAGGCTTTCCTTCTGTTTATAAAGGCGCCGATCCGTCCCAATAATTGTCCCTCATCATCTTTTAATACCCAACGGCTAGCCTCACCATTCTTGAAGGAAGGGTTTTTTGAGGGATTGAATACATCTTCAACCATCCCATCCAAAGGACATGACCAATTTATATCGTTTATATAAATCAGATGCGGTATCTGATGAAAGAGTTTCTGTGTCTGTTTATTTGTGACTTCTATAATATGCATGGACTTCAATTTTACAATTCGATTAATAATACATTGCAGGTTTGATTCTCACCTACTCTTCAATGATTGGCAACCGTTCGAATGGCTTGTTCCTATCGAACAGATAACGCAATGTTTCGTGAGTTTTAGCGTATTTGCTGCCTACTGAATTAAACAGGGCGATCATTTTTGGATTGAAATCTCCCACCCAACTCAATTCCATATCCTTATACCAGGGCTTCTTCAACATCACTTGTCGCAATTGCCAAAAAATACCGGATTCGATCCCTGAACGCTGAAATCTGGGCACTACTCCCATTACCAGAACTCGACAGCGGGTCATAGTCTTTCTTCGCTTCAGATAGATTAATTTAATAATGTTATAAAGGTTGAGTTTGCCTGTTTTAAGGTGTTTTAAAATCTGGTTCAAATCAGGGATCATCATAAAGAAGGCAATGGGTTCATCCTTATAATATACATACCAGATAAATTCCTCTTCGAGAACCATTTTGGAATCCCTTATCAGAGTTTTCAGATCTTTTGCATCGATAGCCTTGTAATTGCTGTGTTTGTCCCAGGCCTGCTGATAGATGGTTATAAAATCATTGATACACCGATCCTGATCTTTAAATGAGAATGTTTTATAATGAAAATCTTTCTTTTTGGCGACCCAGGCTGCTATTTCCCAGAACCGTTGAGGCAGATCAGGGCTGGTGATATCAAGGTGGTAACTGAATTGCTGGTAATAAGTATGAAACCCGTAAGCTTCAAAAAGATTTCTGTAATAAGGTGGATTATACTGCATCCCAAAACCTTGCTGTTCAAAACCATCGACCAATAATCCCCAGTTAAAAAAATTCTCCCCGAAATTTACCGGGCCATCCATTGCGGTGAAACCTTCACTTTTCAGCCAGTCCCTTGCAGTATCAAAAAGGAGCCTGGTGGCATTAAAATGATCGATGCACTCAAAAAATCCAATATTTCCTGCCTGCTCATTGCCTTCAACAATTTTATTGCGATCAAAAAAAGCAGCAATCCGACCAATAACATGATTATTGTCGTTTACCACCCACCTTCTGGCATCACCATTAATGAACCCGGCATTCTTTTGTGGATTAAAAATATCTTCAATCATCATCCTCAGCGGAGGCACCCAATTTTTATCTTCTTTATATATTTTAATGGGAAGCTCATGAAATGCTTCAATCGTATCTTTATCAATAACCTGAATAATTTCCATAGATAGCTTCCGGTTTTTCGTTTAATATGCCGAAAATAGCATAAATAGACAGAAAATAAAAACAGGGACCAAAGTCCCTGTCAAATTCAATATTTTCTAAAAACTTTAAGTTTTAATTGCGGCTGGATAATTTTGAAAGCAAACGAAGCATTTCAAGATATAACCAGATTAATGTAACCATTAACCCAAAAGCACCATACCATTCCATGTACTTTGGCGCACGCGATCTGGCACCTTGCATAATCATATCGAAATCAAGAATCAGATTGAGCGCTGCAATAACAACCACAACCAAGCTAAAACCAATTCCTACCAGACCATTTCCATACATAAAACTGAAATTGGTTCCGAACATACTGGCTATAAAGCTAACCAGGTAGACCAGTGCAATTCCGCCTGTTGCAGCAAAGATTACCGTTCTGAATTTTTCCGTAGCACGTATAGTTCCCGTTCGGAATAAGACAAGCATGATAATAAATACACCAAATGTCAACATGACAGCCCGCATAACGAGACCAGGAAACTTAGCTTCAAACATAGCCGAAACTGCCCCTAAAAATAAACCTTCAAATACGGCATATATTGGTGCAGTCATTGCTGCACGGCGCGGACTGAACGTTGTGATCAGTGCAAGGATAAAACCTCCAATTGCTCCCCCGATCATCCATCCAATCACTCCGGATGGCATCACTCCAGGGAGAGCAGGATCAATAGCACCAAAAAATTTACGCCAGGTAAAGGTAGCCGCAAAAATTACAATCATCAGCATTAAACCAGTCTTGTTTATCGTTCCGTTTACGGTCATCACTCCGTCGTCAGTGCTGGTCGCTGCCTGATTAAATATGTTCTTCCCGAATACCGGGTTCGATGATTTTGTGATATCCATTGTTTAAAGTTTAAATTTCGATTCAATAATATAAAAATCGTACCAAAAATAAGAAGACTTGCTCAAATTGAATCTATTGTTAAGTATTCTTAACAAATGACTCCTGTACATATGCACTGGTTAGCTCAGATAGAATCATATCCGCTAAACTTCGACTATGCTCTGAATCAGTACTTTTCAAGTCTTTAGCAAACAATATGGCCGCCTCATTCATCGTTTTACTCTTCATTCCGAGTAAAATAAACGAACGGTAATATACCTGTTTTAAATTTGGGTCTTTTGCCAATGGTGACAAAACGTCGAAGAACGGCTCAAAAAGTTCATCCATGGCAGACTTTTCAATCAAGGCAAGCCGCCCCATCAGGTGAAGGCCTGTAAAGCGAACCAGATGCTTTTTCCCAAGGCACCATTCCAGGGATTTAATAAATGCAAATTTTGTTTTAACCCATAACCAGGTATTCATTACCTCTGCTATTTCAGTTGTCTCCAAAGTCTTTGTCCAATAATCCATTTGCTCTTCGGTGACTTCTTTAGGAACATCAAGCATAGCTGCCAGAATCATCGTCTCACGCCATTGCTTATTCCAGAGTTTCAGGGCCAATAGATGGTTCGGACTATACTGGGTGGCGATTTCCCGTAACGAAATGATGGACGCGCCCCAGTTTATCTTGTAGATGAGACCATGCTGTTTCATCTGATTAACTGTTTCGCCGTTTTTAGCCAACTGGATTTTAGTCAGAATCTGACGAAATTCCTGTTCACGTTGCGGGTCATCTATTATAAAATCCATATTGAGTAAATTGAAAGTAAAATTTGTTTTCAGGATAAAGGGTAAAGCCAAAAATCGACCACATAATAAACCAGTAAAATTGCTGTACTATAGGTCAAATACCAGCGAACCGGTATATATTCATGAATCTTCACCTTTAATTTATGCTTTACGATTGCAATCAGAACAAACCGCTCAAAAAGGTTGGCAAGAAAAGTCCCATAGACGATACCCGTTATTCCAATCAGTCTTACCAGGTACAAACTTAATGTAACATTTAATACAATTTCGGCAAATGACACTGCAAGAAATATTTTTGTAATTCTTTTCCCAATCAGGATTGTTTCCGGGAAAATTAGACGAAAGACAATTTGAAGCAGGTATATATTGAATATCTTGGCGCTTAATGAAAAGCTATCGGTAAAGAAAAAGGTAAATAATCCATTCGAGGCAATGATTAAAACTGCCGTTAAGGGGAACAAAATATGCATTAACCTCAGTGAATTTGTCTTTATCTTCATCAAACAATCTGCCATCGATTGCTTTGAAAATTCAGGGATCAAGGCAATACTGAATGAATTGGACAAAATGATTACCAGCGGAAATTCACGCGCACCATACCTGAAAATGGCAAACATTTCTGTATTGAAAAAATGAGTAACAATAGCAGTATCGACATACTGGCCTGAACCACTGAGCAATGAACTGAAGATAAGAGGATAAGCCAGCCTGATATGTTCTTTTAGAAATGGGAAAGAGAGATCGAACCTTGAATACCGTCGCAGTATAATTAAAAGGAAAATGAAACGCAGGGCACTGATTGTAATCAATCCAATAACTGAATATTCAAGAGGCAAGTTCAGCAATGGAGGTACGGTAAGAAAGACGAACTGGAGGCCATAAGAAACCAGTCCATAAACGATAATATGATTGGGCTTACTTTTGCTTAAGAACAGATATTCAATCAGATTGGAGGGAGAGGACAGAAAAAGATAGGCTAACAGCCAGTTAAAATATGGAATTTCTTTTGCTCCGTTCAGCAATCCCTGAACCTGTTGCCTGAAGATCATTAAAAACAAAACGGTCAATGCGCTAAAGCATACTAACAGAACAAAGCCATTGAAGTAATGTGAAGATTTGGCTGGATTTCCAGTTGAGGGTTCATCATCCTTAACCAACGAGAGGAATGTTTGCAGAATCCCGCTCAGCCAAAAAAAGCTTACTGCACTTGCAATAAAAAGCATCACTTCATACTGACCGATCTCTTGTTTCGAATAGTGATGCGCAAAGACTACACCTAACAAAAATAGGGTAGCAAACCGAAGTAACTGGATAAACTGAAAAGCTGAAATAGTAGTGATATATTTTCTAACACTCTTCATAGATAGGGATTCAACGGTTTATCAGGATTCGTATGAAATTCAAAAGTAGAGAAAAGTTAAGGAACAAGTGCTATTTTTTTATCCCATATACCGAAAACCCAAATAAATTGCTGGTTGTAACTTTTACATTTTCATACCCATGCTTTACATACCAGCATTCAGTTTCCCGGTGTTCATGTTCATAGCGGTAATAAGGGGTCAGAATATCGATCAGATCGATCATTATTTCCCGCCATGTCATCTTATTTCCCTTTAACCGTGCATAGATCAGATAGACAGGCAACAGGGTGAAAAAGTAAATCCAGAATTGTATTCTTACCGACACGTGCCTGGTCAGGTGACGAGCAAAAAGTATCATGTTATGAATCCTTGACTTAATCGGGTGATAGAGCCACACACTGAGTTTTCCCCCCGGCTTTACCAATTCCTGAATGATGCTGAACGATAATTCCGTACTGTTAGTATGATGAATTACACCGCTGGAATAGACGATATCGAATTGCTTATGTGCCAACGGTGGAAATTGCAAATCGGCCTGAACAAAGTAAACGTTTTCATTTCGAAGTTGCTCATAGGCTACTTCAATGCTAAAACTCATGTCTATGCCTATCACCGTTGCCCCGGCTTCCGCCATAAAATGCGAAGAATAGCCATGACCACATCCGATATCAACGACCAACCTATCGTTTAATGTTCCCGCTTCATCCAGCTCTGCAAACAGTTCATTTCTAAATTCCGTCAAATCGTTGTGCCACACCTTGGTTTCTTTACCTTTTAGCAGGCTCCACTCGAAACTGAAGCTTTTGCGTGTTCCTTCATTTTTCCTGAAGCAGGCCTTTAGAATGCTCCCATATTTTTCCATGAGCGATTTTTTCCTGTCCTCATAATCAACCATATGCTTTCGGAAGAAGTCTGAAAAAAGGAGTACACTTTCCAGCTGCATGCGGGGAATACCATTGATCACCGGGAAAAAGAAACCAGAATCTGAAAAGAGGATGGCGTTGTTTATTTCTTCGATCGATTTGCTATCGTATTGCTTAACCTGATAATCAATGACTTTAATCTCAAGTGGATTGCCTGATACGGGACATCGTAGAAAATTTAACAGCTCTTGTTGCATGACTATATATTAACGTGAGCAAATTTAAGCTCTTTGACTTCTATCTATTGATTTTACCCCGAAAACTTTTCTTCCTGCCACCATGACTTCAAAACACCAAATTTCACAAATAATACTATTTGGAAGTCAAGCTTTTGTGTAACTTGGTGCCTTAGTGTCTTGGTGGCAATTTTTTACTTTAGACTTACCTAAGTCTACTTATCAATTGATGTTTTAGTTCTATGATTTCTTATTCACTATCATTAAATCACCTTGAGGAGACAAAGTATTTCCAAATCAGATGTTATAAATTTTTCGCCATTGTGAAAAGAAAATACACCGTAACAGTCGTGTACCAACAACTTCATTCCCGGTCGGGATCATCTGTCCAAAATCCCTTTTCAGCAAGTCTACATTTACATATTCGCTGATGTTCGACTCCAGCAATTCTGGAATATGATCTTTCAAACTCCTCAGCCACGCTTGTTCAGGAGCCTGAAAGCCAATTTTATCTTTTCGTGCAGCTATTGCATCAGGCAAAACTCCTTTTCCCGCCTGCCTTAAAATGGATTTTCGAATCCCATCCTTTATTTTAAATGATGATGGCAATGAAAGTGCGTACTGTATCAGGGGCAGGTCATCTGAAAAGGGTAAACGCGATTCAACCGAAAAGTTCATGGACATCCTGTCCTCCAGGCGAAACATCATCTGCAAATCTTCCCCACCAGTGCACTGCTTAAGTACTGTATTCAAATTTGTTCCAAATGGGAAATTAAGCTGACCGAACCGTTCCTTAAACTGATTTTTAAGTTCAGGTCTTATATATTTTAAATCTGGTATCGATTGTTCGTAAGCCAGTTTAGACAGTCCTGAGGGCAGGTTTTGCATCAGATAGCGAACATTGGCATGCATCCAGTTCTTCATACTTTTACTTACTCCCCCTTGAAGTGACATTTCCCGAAAAAGCGTAATAAACTTAAAAGATGTTGCCAGTTCATTATAATATGTATTGTCGAAATGCGAATACCCTGCAAACAGCTCATCGGCCCCCTGCCCGTCGAGCAGAACTTTAATCCCGTTTTCAGAAGCAAGCTTCATCACACGGTATTGCGCGTAAGTACTTGTGGATAGCATCGGAGAATCAGCGGCATACAGCATTGATTGCAAATCCTCCAGCCATTCTTCGCCGGTGGGATTGGTGATATGCCACTCTACACTGGAGTTTTCAACCACCTTCCTGGCCCAGCTTTCTTCATTAAAATCATATCCGGGGAATGCTACTGTGAATACCTTGGGAACATATTTATTTTGCTGTTGCTTCAAATATTCACTCAGAATCATCACGATGAATGAACTATCTATCCCGCCGCTTAAACACGCTCCCACGGGAACATCAGAACGGGTGCGAAGAACAACAGCCCTGTTCATCAGTTGCAGCAGTTCGTCCGCTTCCTCTTTAACGGAACGAATAATTGCATTTTCTTTAATTTCAATGGTGGAGAAGAAAGAATAGGTTTCAAATTTCAGACTGCTTAAACTCAGCACGAAACAATGTCCTGCACCTAACTCCACAATACCCTTGAAGAAACCTTCAGGCTCCGATTGACCGTGACTCAATACAAGATAGTCGAAAACGGCCTTTTCATTTAAAGAAGTATCGACAAACTTGCATTGGACCAGGGCCTTTTGTTCCGAAGCAAAAATGAACTGGCCCTGATTCCTGTTAAAATACAAGGGCTTAACCCCCAACCGATCGCGTGAGCCAAAGAGTATATTTTCTTTCTGATCATAAATCACAAATGCCCACATCCCGTTAAAATGATCCACACATTTCCTACCCCAATGATGCCAGGCATTGATGATCACTTCAGTATCCGAATTGCTTTTGAAGGAATAGCCGTTCAGTTTTAATTCTTCTCTTAATTCAATATAATTGTATATTTCACCATTGAATACAATCCATACTTGCTGATTATCAGAGCACATGGGCTGATGTCCTTTTGCAGAAATATCAATAATTGACAATCGTCTGTGCCCTAAAGCAAGAACCCCGTTTCCAGAATAAGAATCAATAAAGTCGACGGGGCAATAGGAAAGACCAGAACTCAGCACTTCGGCAGGAGTATCTTTTCCTGCCAAAACCTTAATATGATCTTGATTGATGATTACATACCCTTCATCGTCAGGACCGCGATGCCGCAGTGATTGATTCATTGTCTGAATCTGGGTAACTACATCTGAAGGATTATCTTTTCTGAATATTCCACAAATACCACACATGCGATTAACGAATAAACTTTATAATTGAAGGTGTATGATTTACCAGGATACAATAATAGCCAAATTATTCAGGACTGATTCATTTTCCTCCTAACATTCACTTAAGTTTAATCGTAAAACCGTTAAGTTTATTACACCAGATCACAGGCCTCAGGCGGCATCCAATGTTTTTCCATTCCTTCCCATTTGATGGTGCATCCAATTGGATTGGTCATGGGTATCGATACCGTTCTTCCCTCAACCAATTCGTTCAATGCCCTGTCAAGATCATTTACTGTAATTTTAGAGGATTCGCGTGGCTGATCGACTCCCCGACCGGTATATACCAGGTTTCTGTCCTGATTGAAGATAAAAAAATGGGGTGTTCTCAAGGCTCCATAGACCAGGGCAATCTCCTGCGACGGGTCATGAAGATATATCCAGGGAAAGTGATTATCATTCATCCGTTGAACCATATTTTCATAACTGTCTTCTGAATAGGTATTCACGCTGTTTGAATTGATGCCCACAAATTTTACGTTAAAGGGCTGAAACCGGTTGGCTGATTGCCTGGTTATCTCATCGCTTCCCAGAACATAAGGGCAATGATTGCAGGTAAAAAAAACCACCAGGAATCTGCTCTCGGAAAAATCATTGAGTTTATACCCCTTTCCGTCAGTGGCTTTCAGGCTAAAATCAGGAGCTTGATCACCAATTTGCAAAGTATAAGCCATAATTACTAAATTTAATGATTCGTTTATCTAAACAAAACTTCGTTGCAAATGATCAAATAAATCGTTGGTTTTAATAAATCCTTGACAATACTTAGGTTCTCGTTTGCAGACCTATGCTTCTGTTTTTTCTCCTTTTTAGCTTATGAATTGTTAAAGTATTGGACCTGGATTCTATATTACCTCTGTCGTACCACTGTCGTACCTCTATCGTATTAAATTCGAATATAATTCATATATAATACATATATAATTCGAATATAATTCGTATAAGTTCGAATTATATTCGAATATGTTTCGAATTTGATTCGTATTATATTCGAATTATATACGACAGTGGTACGATAGAGGTACGACAATGGTACGACAGGGAATAGAGTCAATCCTTTCTGGAAAGTTTGGGGACAGGGTTTGTATCCATATGAAATACATCATTTGGATCGCCCGAATTGGCTGACAAACCGACTTCAGCGATGCACTTTTACCTGTGCTTTGGAGGAAAAGATTTGGAGAGATTTTATCTTACCAATGAATCTAATCCTCATCCGATTTTGTGATGATTTTTTTGTTCTTCAGAACATTAACAATCACATCGACAATATGATCATCCTGAATGGTTGAATAATTAAAAATCAGGTCGAAGTCGTTGCTATCCAGTTTGCGGCCCGCTACATGTTCAACAAACAGGTTGCGCTGACGGTCAATCTCAATGACATATTCCTCAGCTTCAGCCCAGGATAGATTACTGATCTGCATGATCCGGTTGATTCGCCAATCGAGCGGAGCCTGCAACCGAATACTTAATCGCTGGGGAATATCCTGGGCAATGACACTCGCTGCACGGCCAACAATGATGTAATGACCAGCTTCGGCTATATTCCGTACCACTGTTTTTACCGTATCAATCACTTGCTGATCGTCAGAGTCATAAACCTTTGAAGGTGAGAACGCGGAGGCAATTTCGTGGATACTGCGCCTGACCTCGCCTAAAAGTACACTCTTTACCTCCTCGGGTTCCATATCCAATTCACTGGCTGCGATATTAATAACGTCCTTGCTTACCCAATTCCATTCCACCTCAGTCCTGGTTTCCGACAAGGATTTATATCCTGTTAATATTTTGGAAAGTTTGGTAGCAATTCGTTTGGCAGAACAACCACACTCGCGTGAAATAGTAACCACAGGGCCCCGGGAATAAATCTTTCCATCATTTCTTAGTTTTTCCTTTTCAAGGTAATGGGTTAAAAAGTCTTTCATTTGAACTTTGGGATAAGTTGGGTTTGTTGTTGTTCGGTTTTATCTTTTATAAAAGGCCAAAACTACAAATGAAAATACAAGGAAGAAAGCTAATTTGATCTATAATGCCCTTGAATCCCTATGTTATAAAACTGTTTTTCAAAGCATATCCTTAAATTCGCTATTTCCCTAACTATTTTTTACATAGCAATAACTATATTGTGCACTTAAACTTATCATTCCGAATTTCTGATCAAAATTAAGCAAAAATGAAACAAATTACACTCTCAATCTGTTTTTCAGTACTGCTTCTGACATCAATATCCTGTCAGACAGGCAAAACGGACAAGCCTTCAAATAATGATCCGCTTGCTTCTCATATCGATACCACATACATTGCAGGAGATGATTTTTTCGATTATGCCAATGGCAAATGGTTTAAAAGTAACCCGATTGCCGCCAGTGAACAAAGCAGCGGTATCTGGCAGCTGATTCAGGATACGATTAATTCGCAAATCCTGAAAATCTGCAAAACAAGTGCAGGTAATATAGCCGAAAAGGGAAGCAACAAACAAAAGATTGGTGATTTCTACTTTTCGGGAATGGATAGTATAAACCTGAATAAAAATGGAATCTCAGCCATTCAGAAATATCTCGACCATATAGAAGCGGTAAAGAATGTCAATGAACTGATAAGCAATGCTGCATTTATTCATCGTGGCGCTGCTTCGCCCATGTTTGGATTCGGCGTTGGCCAGGACAGTAAAATCAGCAGTAAAAATGCAGTAACCATATGGCAAGGCGGACTTAGCCTGCCTGATCGTTCATATTATTTCGAAAAAGATGAGCGAACTCAAAAGATAAGAGAAAAATATGTTCAACATTTGGCATCTATGTTTCAGATTCTGAATTACGATCAAAAGAAAGCTCTAACAGCTGCCGTGGATATCATGAAACTTGAAACCGCCATGGCATTAGCCTCCCGAAAAAAGGAAGATACCCGTGATCCGCTGAAAAATTACACCAAATTATCATTTAAGCAGTTGTCTGATTTGACCCCGAACCTGGACTGGATGTTATTCAATCAGGAAACAGGACTTCAAAAAGTTGATACAGTAATTGTGGGACAGCCAGAATTCCTCACCGCTCTAAACAAAAACCTTAAAGCATTTCCTCTTGAAGTATGGAAAAACTACCTCAAATATCAGCTAATCCGGGGACTTGCATCCTACCTGGATGATAAGACTTATCTGGAAGTTTTTAAATTCTATTCCCAGACCATCCGTGGAGTACAGCAACCTAAACCACGCTGGAAAAGGGTGGTTGAACAAACCGATGGTTACCTGGGGGAATTGATTGGTCAGGTTTATGTAGCTGAATATCTGCCGGTCGGTACTAAAGAAAAACTGGTCGAAATTGGCAATTCCGTTAAAGATGTTTATGCTGAACGGATAAAAAAACTGGATTGGATGAGCAGAACAACGAAAGAAAAAGCTTTAGTCAAGCTGGGATCGATGATCATGAAGGTAGGTTATCCCGACAAATGGAAAGACCTTGGCAGCATGAAAATCAACAGGGAATCGTACGCCGAAAATGCAATGAATGCCAACCACTGGCATTTCAATTATATGATCTCCAAATTTGGGAAACCGGTTGACAGAACCGAATGGGAGATGCAACCACAAAACTATAATGCTTATTATAACCCCTCTAACAATGAACTGGTGGTCCCTGCATGTAATATTATAGTTCCCGGGTACGAGCGTAAAATGGCTGATGATGCCATACTGTATGCAATTATAGGCGGATCAACCTTTGGGCACGAAATGACCCATGGATTTGATGATATGGGCAGTAAATTTAATGAGAAAGGTAATCTTAAAAACTGGTGGACAAAAGAAGACAGTACCAAGTTCTACAGCAAAACGAAGATGATTGTTGAGCAATTTAACCAATACAACCCGGTAGATAGTCTTCACATCAACGGCGAACTCACCCAGGGGGAAAACATTGCCGATTTGGGTGGAATTATCATGGGATACCAGGCTTTTCAGAAAACCAGGCAATATCAGGACAAGCAAATGATTGCCAACCTCACGCCTGATCAGCGTTTCTTTCTGGGCTTTGCATTGGCCTGGATGGTCAACATGAGGCCTGAAGCCATAGCCAACCAGGTTCGAAGTGATGAACATTCACCCGCAAGTTTCCGTGTGATTGGTACGCTTTCGAATATGCCGGAATTCTATCAGGCATTTGGGGTGAAGAAAGGCAATAAAATGTGGAGGCCGGATGATAAGATTGTAAGGATCTGGTAAAAAATCTGATTACAATTCGTATGTTCCTTAATGTGACAATTGGTATTTCAGTTTCACATATTTATCTAAAAAGCAATCGCCATTCATTAAATTTGTGTATATTAGTAGGTTCCGAAGTTTTAAAGTGAACTATGAAAAACTTACTGTTTTATAATCTGCTGATTATCACACTGATTTTGAATGCCTGTAAAAACAGGGTGCTTGACCCAGTCGAGGCAGACCGGTCGATGAAAGTATTAAATAGCAACCTTATAAACTTATTAAGCACTGGTTCCGATAAACAGGAATACAGAGCACTCCGTTTTCTTTTGGGACAAACAAGCACTCCGCTTCCATTTGTCAAAAAGATAAATCCAACACAGCCAGACACTACTGTGTATAGTTTGGATAAGGAAAAAGGAGTCTATCAATGGAATTCTGCACTGAAAATGTTTGAGAAATTAGAAAATTCTGAAATTGTAAGTTTGCGTTTCCCTACGGAAAAATCTGAAAAAAATATAGCCTGTTTCGATTTGAACAAATTTCAAAGTCAGGCTTATTCCAGCCGACCCGATTTCCCAACCGAAATTGAAGCAAGTCTTAAAATTGGAGAAGTGGAAATCGTATCGATCCGACACAACGCCCGAATAACAAACAATCTACCAGAACACATTTCAACACTAATAAAAGGAACTGATTATCAGGCAGGACTGGAATTAAATCGAACACAATTGAACAAAGAAGGCAAACTTTCCATTGATATCTTTTTGCGAACAAAAGGTATAGAGATCATCTCAGGTAAGATTGATGCCCAAATTGAATACAGCAGGCACAGCTACTTTTTCAAAATCATTAATTTCGATTTAAAACTTATTGACCACATGGTTAAAGGGAAGATCAATTATTCAGCAGTCGATCCTACTTCGGCTGATTACATCAGTTCATTTAATTCGAACTCCTCAATTGTAATTTTTGAAGGACGTAATCAGGTTGGTAAAATTGTGCTGAACAAGACAAATAATAGTGAACTTCTTGATTATTTCATACGATTTCAGAATGGTAATGAATTATTGCTCAGCCAGTACCTCCCGATATTAAAAAATTTATTAAATTTGAAATATTAATCCTTAAAACCTATAAAATGAAACAAAAAAAAGAATTATTATCCTTTCTGCTTTTGATGATTATGTTAGGTCTATCATCGTGTGACTGGCTTAACCCGAATAAAGAAATAACTGATCCTTCAAAAACGATGGGAAAAGTTGGTAATTACTGGACAGCTACTGTTCCTGACGCCCCAGATGCTAAAATCACGATAAATTCAAACAGCAATGGGAATGTGATTGCAACCATTCCTTACAATGGTGTAAATTATGAGGTTGAAGGAAAAATTACCGACAATGGTTTTTCTGACTATGTTTACAGCAACGGAGACAAAAGTAAACCATATACTCTGGTGAAATTTGACGCTAATGTTGGAGATAAATGGGAATACAAGATTGGCAATCAAACCGTTACTCGGGAAGTAGTCAAAAAAAGCACTACCGACGACACTAGTTATGGCTTCTGGCTTGTTAAAACTATCGATGTACTGGAAACCGTTCCAGCTGGACTAATGATAAATGGAGCTGTAGGTCAACTAAAAAGTGGGACAATCTTTATGCCCGACAATAATGTTTCACAAACGAAATCGATGTATGGTAATGTAAGTCAGGTTAAAACCATTCTTTGGAAATTTAATCACAAATTTGGCTTTATAGCAGCTGAAATCACTAAGACTGATAACACCAAAGTTATTGTTAGTCAAATCGACACCAATGTGGCAACTTTATAATTCTAAATAATTCTAAAAATAAATGAGGGGTGAGATTAAAATCTCACCCTATTTTCCCGATGTTTTGCGTTATTATCAAAATATGGACTTGAAATTAAATCATTCGGAAAGACAATAATCCCTCCATTTGGGTCCAGATCAACACCT
>Ga0302292_1001648_pt1 | contig 14098 bp, 11 predicted proteins | sample III_Fen_N2_1_FD_194553 | JGI IMG/M metagenome (GOLD analysis project Ga0302292, IMG submission 194553) | Peat permafrost microbial communities from Stordalen Mire near Abisko, Sweden - III_Fen_N2_1 | ecosystem: Environmental > Terrestrial > Soil > Wetlands > Permafrost | place: Sweden: Abisko...
AACGGCAACTGTAGGAACCAATAATCTGAATATTGCCCGAAATACAACCTCCGAAGTGTTTACACAAATCATAACCGATTTGACTTATGCCGAGGCACATCTGACTGCTTCTGCTTCTACAAAGACCCGGGCATCTAAATACGCAGCAACCGCCCTGCTGGCACGGGTATACCTGTATCAGGGAAACTATGCATTGGCATACGAAAAAGCCAACGATGTGATTACAAAAGGCGGATATACTTTATTACCGGCTTTTAGTGATATTTTTGCTGCCGACGGAAGCGCTGAAACCATTTTCGAAGTAGAATTTGATGCCTCGGATCGCAATCGCATCGCAGAATATAATTTCCCGAAAGTGCTGAACGGAAGAGGTGAAGTAAAACCGGATCCTGATTTGGTGAGCGCTTATGCGGCATCAGACAAACGCTTTGCTGCAAGTATTGCCGATAGTGTAACGTATAACTATGCAAAGAAATACAACGATTTAAGCCTGGGTGATAAAAACGTGATTGTATTGCGTTTGGCCGAAATGTATCTGATACGGGCTGAAGCAGAGGCGCATTTATCAACCGGAGTTATTTCAAACGTGCAGGCTGATATAAACACTATCCGCAACCGTGCCGGTTTGGCAAATACCGATGCCGCTACCTTGTCTGATTTGTTGTTGGTGATAGAAAAAGAGCGACGACTGGAATTTGCATTTGAAGGACAACGCTGGTTTGATCTGGTTCGCACCAACCGTGCTATAGATGTATTACCCAATGTCAAAAAGACCTATCAAATGTTATTCCCTATACCGCTGTCTGAGATCAACAGCAATTCCAAAATGACACAGAATCCCGGATATAATTAAAACATAGAATAAAAGATGAGTATTAAAACGACCCGATTTTTTTGTTTATTAGTCATTGCATCGGCTGTAACTTTTGCTTCTTGTTCGAAAGACGATGATAATGCTGTTGCAAAAAAGGAATATACAGGTATCTATTTTATGGATACCAATAATGAAGATATAGAAACACTGGTCATTGCCGGAGGTACTCCCAAGGCGCTGGCAAGCGGTATTTCGGGAGCAGGAATTGCTTACGATAAAGCGAATGAAAAGATCTATTACAGCGATTTTGCCGACAGCGATACCCCCAATGGTAAAATATGGAAAATGGATGTAGGTGGCACCAATCCGAAAGCCATAGCCTCGGGTATACAAGACCCTTATGGCATTGCGCTGGATGTGACTGCAGGCAAGGTATACTGGGGTGATGGTGATGGTAACGTGTCGCGTTGCAATCTAAATGGTGACAGTCTGAAAACTGATCTTATCACTATCGATGATGGTGCCATCCGCTCTGTGGCGCTGGATCTGGTCAACAAGAAGCTTTACTTCTACGATGTGAATAATAATAATCTCTATATGGCTAATCTTGACGGTTCTAATAAAAGTATTATCCTGACAGGATACTACGGATATGCTATTGCTGTAGATAACACGAATAATAAAATCTATTTCGATGCCCAGAGCGACGATGGCTCTGTAAGCGGATTATACCGTGCTAATCTGGATGGTACGAATCCGGTTGAAATTGATAATACGCAGTCGCGTATTTACGGTATTGCACTTGATGTGGATAACTCCAAAGTATATTGGTCGGGAGCTGATAAGCAAGAAATTTATCAGGCCAATTTAAACGGAACTAAGAAAGTTACTTTAGCCATCGGCTTGGGCAAACCACGCGGTATGTTTTTGAAATATTAATTAATCCATTAAAGATCGAAGAAAATGAAATATATTCCAACTTTATTAGCTTTAGTGGTTGTTAGCTTGCTATTAAACTCCTGTAAAAAGGATGATTTTCCTGTACCGGCAGCCAGTACTGTTTCCAAATTCACTTATACTATCGATAATGGTAGTTATATTCCGGCAACAGCTACATTTACGAATAAGTCTATTGTTCCCACAACAGTGGGCAAGGCTTACTATACTTGGAACTTTGGCGACGGAGACAGGTCGACCGATGAAAATCCGGTTCATACTTTTCTTCAGCCGGGAACGTTTACGGTTAAACTGACTGTGAAAACAGACATTTCCCTGGAAATAAATGAATCTACTCAAACCATTGCAGTTATAGACCCAAATGCATCCGGTATTGTGACCTATTTTACTGATGGAAGTTTGGTGTATAAAGGCTTTTTAAATGGTACTGCACCTGCGTTCTCGGCTTTGCCCATTGGACCATTCAGTGCTTCTTACGGCATAGCCATCGACACCCTGAATTCTAAACTGTATATATCAGATTCAGATGGTGGTGTAATTTATCGTTATGACACCGAAACGGGTGATATAATTACATTCAGAAGTGGATTGTCTAGCCCCGACGGATTGACTATTGACTTTAAAACCGAAAAAATATATTGGGATACCGATTCTGGCATTCAACGCACCAGCTTATCGAGTACTACTCCAACCGATGTCGAAGACTTTGTTACCGGTCAGGATAACGATCCCGAAGGAGTTTCCATCGATGCTGCCCACAATAAGTTGTACTGGATAAACTACGATGGCGGTCTCTGGTCCATCAATTTGGATGGTACAGCAAAAACCGAACTCTTACCAACTCCCGAAGGTGGTTCCACACTTGTGGTTGGCAATAAGTTATATTTCGACTATTATGAAGCAAGCGGTGATATCCAGTTAAAATCAACTGATTTGAGTGGAGGCAATATGAGTACCATCACTACCGGGATTACTAAATACGTGTTTGGTTTAGGATACGATGCTATCAATAAAAAGATCTATTGGGGCGACCGTAGTGCGGGTAAGATTATGCGTGCGAATCTGGACGGATCAGGTATAGAAACATGGTATACAAAAGCCGGTTCCAGTCCCAGAGCCATTGTATTTGGAAAGAAAAAATAATTAGTTTATATGAAAAAAATAGTAATGATTTGCATGTTTGTTGCTTCTGTAATGGCAACAACTACATTGTACGCAGCAACAAAAAAAGGGAGCCTCCTTATTATTGGTGGAGGAAAAGTGAATGTTTCCATGCGTGACCAGATGCTCAAGGTATCGGGTCTGGACAAAGGCGGTTATATGGTCATTTTACCGATGTCCAGCGAAGAAGAGCCTCTGGTGAATGCAGAAGAAATTCGCATCGTTTTTAAAGACATACCCAATTTAAAAATTTACACCTATAATATTCAAAAAGGCGATTACGTATCTCCACAAAGACTTGACTCTATTCGCAACGCTTGTCTCGTATTTATCTCCGGGGGCGACCAGATGCGCTTTTTATCTATAACGAAGGGTACAGGTATCAATGAAGCCATTCACGATGCGTATAATAAAGGTGCTTTAATTGCAGGTACCAGTGCCGGTGCTTCCCTAATGAGCAAAATTATGGTTACGGGTAATGCCTTAAAACATCCGGATGATAATTTTACCTGCATTGAAGCCGGAAATGCCGAAACCAAAGAAGGATTGGGCTTTCTGGAAAACGTTACCATTGATCAGCACTTTGTAGTGCGTAAACGTTATAACCGCATGTTGTCGTACGGACTGGAAAACCCGAACCACATGAGTATTGGTATCGATGAAGCAACCGCTATATTTGTAAAGGGTAAAAAAGCAACTGTGTTTGGTGTAAGTCAGGTGATCGTGTTGCGAAACAAAGGTGCTAAGATTGTCAATAAAAACGGGCAACTAAGTGCTCAGGGGCTTAAACTGGATGTATATCTGGCCGGCGACAGTTTCAAAATTTATTAATCCGTTCGCAAAAACAGCTCGTAATAAATAACTAAGATGATTCCCATTGATGGTGGATATTTTTCAGTATTCACCTCATTGAGATATTAGATAACATATACCTATTAAAACAGAATGGCTTCAAAAAGAAAATTTCCTCATACCTTTGTCATTATTTTCTCCCTTATTGCTATTGCGGCTATATCTTCCTGGTTTGTTACCGGAGGGGAATTTACGCGCACTCAAAAGGTATTACCTGATGGTAGCTCTAAAAATATCATACTACCGGACTCATACCATGCTGTTGATAGTAATCCCCAGACCTGGCAGGTTTTTTCAGCTTTATTTGACGGTTTTGTTGGAAAGGCGGACATTATCATCTTTATTCTATTGATCGGAGGTTCTTTTTGGGTGATGAACGAGAGCAAAGCAATTGATGTTTCGATACTTGCTTTATTAGATTTCACAAAGAAACTGGAGCGTATAAAATGGATTAAAAAGATAGGTGTCAATAATATCATTATTGTAATTATAATGACGGTATTTAGTACATTTGGGTCGGTATTTGGAATGAGCGAAGAAACCATAGCTTTCATTATCATTTTTGTACCTATGGCTATTAGTATGGGGTACGATTCCATTGTAGGAGTTTGTCTGTGTTTTTTTGCTGCCGGACTCGGTTTTGCTGGTGCTACCTTTAATCCGTTTACTATCGGACTTGCTCAGGGATTATCCGACCTGCCGCTTTTTTCAGGAATAGAATACCGGGTTGTTTGCTGGGCAATTATAACGTTTATAGGTATCGCCTTTATTTTACGTTATGCTGCCAAAATAAAAAAAGACCCGACAAAGTCGCCTGTATATGAGGCTGATGAATACTGGCGCAACCGCAACGCCGTTGAAACTGAAAAGATAAAATATGAAACTCCCCGGTCAGCCTGGATTACTTTTTGTTTAGTAACTATTGTTATGGTGTTGTTTTCCATTAAGTTCACAATGTCTCATCTGAAAGTGGGCCAATGGGTTGTTGATATACCAATCATTCCTATATTAACTATTTTCTTTATTCTGAGTAGCCTTGGTGCACTCCGAAAATCGGTTCATTTTTTTATTCTCAACCTATTTGTGTTTACCATCTTGTATTTAATTGTGGGCGTAATGGGTTACCAGTGGTATGTAATGGAAATATCCACCCTCTTTTTTGCCATGGGCATAGCCAGCGGAATGGCTATGAATTATTCACCCAACAAAATTGTAGAGCTGTTCATTGCCGGCATTAAAGATATTCTATCGGCAGCACTTGTAGTTGGTTTGGCTGGAGGAATTATCGTCGTATTGCAAAACGGCAAGGTCATTGACCCTTTGTTGCATAGCATTGCTGGCAGTATGCAGAATGTAGGCAAATTTGCATCCTTAAGTATTATGTATGGTATTCAAACGGTTATCAATGTTATTATCCCTTCCGGATCGGCTAAGGCAGCTTTAACCATGCCGATTATGGCACCGTTTTCGGATCTTATCGGTGTGTCGCGACAAGCAACGGTTATGGCGTACCAACTGGGTGAAGGATTTACCAATATGCTTACGCCTACTTCGGCTGTACTGATGGGAGTATTGGGAGTGGCGAAAATACCATTTCAAAAATGGGTAAAATGGGCGTGGCCTTTGATTCTGATTCTGTTCTTAGTTGGATTTTTGTTGCTTATACCAACAGTAACTATGAAATTGAGTGGCTTTTAGAAGAAATTTTAAAGTAGTAAGGAAATGATTAAACTTAGATCTTAATGCAACTTAGCTCCTAGATGGTTCAAATAATAGATTAATGTTTTTGAAAAATTCACAGCTATGGCAAAAGAGAAATCACACGCCTCTCTTACGACATTGTCGGATGCGCAATAAAAGTACCTAAAAAGTTAGGTTAAGGTCTGTTAAAGTGCGTTTACAAACCGATGTTTCTTAGCTTCTTAATAGTTTGAAAAGCCAAATACAAAAAATATTATAAAATGATTCTGATTAAAAATATAGCTGTTTATCAGCCTGCCTATTTAGGGGTAAATGATGTTTTGGTAGGTGGAGAAAAAATTATCGCCATTGAGAAATCTATCGATATTTCTTCTTTGAAAAATCTGAATATTACTGTGATTGATGGTACAGGTAAGAACCTGATACCTGGTCTGATAGATGCGCATGTACATATTGCTGGAGCAGGGGGTGAGGGTGGTCCTGCCACACGAACTCCAGAGATGCAACTTTCGCATATGATTGATGGTGGTATTACTTCCATCGTAGGATGTTTGGGAACGGATGGTTTTACGCGTTCATTGCAATCGGTGTTGATGAAGGTAAAAGGTCTGAAACAAGAAGGGGTTTCCGCATTTATGTACACCGGAGCATATCAGGTTCCAACGCCTACAATAATGGGCGATGTGGCAAAAGATATTGCCATGATTGATGAAGTAATTGGTGTAGGCGAAGTGGCGCTGTCCGATCATAGGAGTTCTTGTCCTACCACACCCGAACTTATCCGACTGGTAGAACATGCCCGGGTTGGTGGTATGCTTGGAGGTAAAGCCGGGATTGTGAATATTCACATGGGTGATGCTAAGAATCCGTTTCAACCTATTTACGATGCGGTGAATAATAGTGAACTGAAGTTGACTCAGTTTTATCCTACGCATTGCACCCGCAACCCCTACATTTTTGAAGATGCCAAGAAATACGGCGTGCATGGATACGTGGATCTGACTGCCAGCTCGTATCCTTACGATATGGAAAATGAAATTAAACCGTCTAAAGCTCTTGGTTTACTTATGCAGGCAGGTGTTCCGGTGGAACATATCACATTTACGTCCGACGGCAATGGGTCATTACCCATGTTTGACGAACAAGGTAAACTAATTAAAGTGGATATGGGCTATCCTGATTCAATTTTTACCGAGTTGAGAGATGCTGTTTTACAGGAAAACATGAGCTTGGAAACAGCTGTGAAGGTGGTAACTTCGAATGTTGCCGATATTTTAAAACTCAATGCCAAAGGGAGGGTTATCGCCGGTAAAGATGCTGATCTGGTTGTTATCGATACCGATTTTGGTATTTCGGATGTCATTGCCCGTGGACAATTATTTACCCATACTTATAAGCGATTGAGAAAAGGTATGTATGAATAATTATAACCTTTATTTGCTTTATAATTCATAATAAAAGATTAATAAATGAAGAAGCTAATTCTATTGTTGCTAATTGTCCCGATGCTGGTTGTTGGGCAGGAACTAAAAACGCCACTTGAAATAAACAATTATTCCCTACCAACTACTTATGCCGAATTATCGAAATACCTCAACCGGTTGGTCGTACAAAATCCAAAACTATCGCTGGAGATAATCTGTCAGACTGTAGAAAACCGCAATGTATATGCCCTAAAGTTCTCGTCATCTCAGTTTGGCATAGACTCGAAGAAACTAAAGGTCTTAATTTTTGCTCAGCAACATGGTAACGAGCAATCGGGTAAAGAGGGTGCTTTGCTATTAGCTGCCGAACTGCTGAAACCGGAAAACCAATACCTGTTTGAGCATATTGATCTGGCACTTGTTCCACAGGTCAATCCCGACGGTGCAGAGCAAAACAAACGCCGTAACGGGCATAATGCCGACCTGAACCGGAATCATTTGATATTGGAAGAACCTGAGGTAATTGCTCTCCATACTTTTTTTGATAAATACTTGTTTGACGTGAATATGGATGTGCATGAATATGCTCCATATTTTAGTGAAGTCTGGAAAAAATATGGATACCGCTGCAATTCCGATGAGTTGATCGGGGTAAATACTAACAGTAATATTCCCGTTGAGATTCGTGATTTCTCCAACAATATCTTTGTGCCGTTTTATCACAATTACTTGACTGATAAACACTATTCAAGCTCTATATACGCCCCTGGTGGTCCTCCTGAGCAGGATTACATTCGCCACAGTACTTTTGATATTAACGACGGACGTCAAAGTTTCGGAATACAAAACTCTTTCTCGCTTATTCAGGAAGGACTGAATGGTTTTGATACCTTTAAAGATAATATCGAGCATCGTGCTAAGGCTCAGGAAACCGGTATGTTTGCTTTACTTGAATTTGTAGCCAACAACCAAAATAGAATCAAAGAAATGGTGGCGCAGCAACGCTCCAACCTGATAAAAGGAGAGCCTGAAACCGTTGCCATTCAGTTGGAGCACGTAAGAAATGGAAAACAACATTCACTGCCGGTTTATTCTTACTCCACAGGCAAGGATAGTATTATTATGGTCAAAGATTACCGTCCGGTGGTAAAACCCATCACCAGTGTTACAAAACCGGAAGGATATCTGATTCCTAAAAGTAGCAAACTCTTGATGGATTGGGCAAAACGTCAGAATCTTTCAACTTCAACTTATAAGTCTTCGTCTAAGTTAGAAATTGAACAATACGAAGTGGAAGCTATTGACTCGATGGACTTTGAAGACGATATGATTGTCAATCCTAAGGTAAAAGCCATAAAAGTAAATTATGCAATAAAAGCTTCCGATTATATTTATATTCCAACAGCACAGCTCAAAGGAAACATGATCGTCATTGCGTTGGAACCAAAATCGGAACTGGGACTGGTGACTTATGCAGGCTATAATCAATTGCTGAGAGCGAATGAGAAGTTTCCTGTATTGCGGGTTGTGAAAAGTGATTTTAAAAGAAAATAAACCATATAGAACTATAAACCATTAAGGAATTAAAAAAATTGAGAACCAAATAATCTTAACTCCTTAATGGTTGAAATAATAGATTAATGGTTCAAATAGGTATTTATTCAAAAATATAGTATATGAAAATAGATCGTATTGAGCTCATCCATATCAAAATGATATTGCGGGCACCGTTTGTAACTTCGATGGGTGTGGAACTGGACGAAGAGCATATTATTGTTCGCGTAGATGGTGAAGGAATCACCGGATGGGGCGAAAGTGTAGCCGAAGGAACACCCTTTTATTCGTACGAAACAGTGCCGACAGCCTGGCATATTCTGCGTGAATTCCTGATTCCAGCCGTGCTGGGGAAGGAACTTAGCAGCGTGGCGGATGCCATTGCTTTGTACAACAAGGTCCGTGGACATAATATGGCCAAAGCCGGACTGGAAGCAGCACTGTGGGATGCTTTTGCCAAATCACAAAACGTGTCTTTATCGAAAATGTTGGGTGGTGTTCGCACCAAGATTGATGCAGGTGTAAGTATCGGGATTCAGGAGACACCCAAAATAATGATTCAAAAAGTGGAAGGATATCTGAAAGAAGGATATAAACGCATCAAAATAAAGATAGCTCCGGGCAACGACCTGAATGTGGTTGAAGCACTGCGTAAAGAATTTCCTGACCTGCAATTATGGGTAGATGCCAATTCTGCCTATACGCTTAAGGACATTGAGTTGTTCAAAAAAATGGATGCTTATGGATTGGAGCTGATAGAGCAACCGCTGGGCTACAACGATATTTATGAACATTCCAAACTTCAGAAAGAAATTAAAACTCCACTTTGTCTCGACGAAAGTATTCACTCGCTGGCCGATACCTGTGCCGGAATTGAATTGGGCAGTTGTAGTATTATCAACATAAAGCCGGGGCGTGTAGGTGGATTTACCGAGTCGAAACTTATTCATGACTATTGCCAGAAGATGAACGTGCCTGTATGGCACGGAGGCATGTTGGAATCGGGCATTGGTCGTGCAGGTAATGTGGCGCTGGCTTCGTTACCGAACTTTACTTTACCCGGCGATATATCTTCCAGCAAGCGCCACTACCTAGAGGATTTAGTTGATCCAGAATTTGTAATTAATGCTGATAGTACAATGGATGTTCCCGCCGGACCGGGCATTGGCGTGGAAGTAAACCTCAGTCAGTTGAAAAAAATGACTGTACGCACCGAAGTATTTATGCTGTAAAGCGAATCTTTAATCTTTGTTCTTTAATCTCTTGTCTTCATTCCAAAAAAAACATGTACGAAAAAAGTAAAGTTTATTTAGATGAGTTCTCGAAATACGTCATCATGCAGCCATTTCCATTTGTGGTAGATCTGAAAAACTCGCATGGTATGTGGATACACACTGTTGATGGCGATGAGTTCTTCGATTGGTGTGGTTATTACGGTTCGAGGCTTATTGGACACAATCACCCGAAAATGTTTGAGCCCGCTTATATCGAAAAACTGATTTATGCCGCCAATAACAAGATGGCCAATCCCGATTTTCTGACACCGGAATGTGTTGAATATTATCGGAAGCTCTACGAATTAGCTCCGGTGTGTATGGTCAACCCAAATCTGGAGATATATGCCGTGAACTCGGGTGCTGAAGCCATCGAAAATATGCTTAAATACTTCATCAACTTGTATGATGCCAAGATGAAGGTAAAAAATAAACCCCTTGGTGCCAAACGGGTAATTTATTTCGATCAGGCTTTTCATGGACGTACTATTTTCACACTCAACATCACCAAGTTATCGCATGTGCCTGTCATCAATCGTAATTTTGAGCACATGACTGTGGATAATATCAAGGTGCCTTTCCCAGCTATTGATAATGATAGACCTGAAGCCGAAAACAGACAGGCAGTCAATGAAAGTCTAGCAGCTATCCGAAAAGAAATAGAAGCAGCACCCGACGAAATTGTGGGAATTATTGTAGAACCCATTCAGGGTGCTGGCGGACACCGTGCCACGGAGCCGTATTTCTTTCAGGAATTAAGCAAGCTCGCGAACGAATTCGATATTAGTTTGGGCTTTGACGAGGTGCAAACAGCGGGTGGGCAAACCGGCACTTTCTTTTCGGTAGATAGCTACAATTTACCTTATCCACCGCAGGCCATTGCCTCCGGTAAGAAACTGGCTAACGGAGTTGTATACATGCTTTACCCCATGGATGATAAAGGTATTCTCGATTCAACCTGGGGTGGTAATCTGGCCGACATGGTTCGCTTTTGTCAGGAAATGAAGGTAGTGGTTGATGAACAGCTTTTAGCTGCACTGCCGCAGAAAACAACAATCTTGCTCGATGGACTCAATGTACTCAAAAACAAATATCCTGATAAAATCAGAAACATCAGAGGGATGGGGCTCTATCAGGGTTTCTCGCTGGTCAATCCGGATAATCTGCTCAAGTTGGTAGAGCATGCCCAGGACAATGAAAAGTTGATATTGCTGGAAGCCGGCACTGACAGCATTCGTTTTCGACCCACTATGGATGTTACAATTGATGAAATTAAACTCATGCTCGATATTCTGGACAGGTGTTTGGCTGTACTTGATTAATTGAAAGAATGTCTAATCAAATATCCTCCCTCAGGCTTGTTTAATTATATCCATCAAAATCCTGTAAAAGCAAGAATAGATAACTTATTGTCAATAATTTAGAAACATTATCAATTCCAAAAAAAGATTTATTGTCTCTGTTGCCCCAACTTTAGGAGTATTTAATCCATAGCTAAAAATAATCTTCTCACCTTTTAAAAGCCTTTTACAGCTACAAACGTCCTTCAAAACCATTTTATATTCAGATTCACTTCACAAGGGCGGTTACACCGCCAGAGAATCTCCTTGCGGGATAAGTTTCATTACTATTGAGTTAAATATATTTAATAAAGCGAAGATTTGTGCAGAACACAAGAGATTGGCTTCGCTTACTATCTTCATCACATATAGCTATTTAACCTTGGATAGAAAAATATATTTTGCTAAATAAACTCAATATAATTTACAATTATAACAATCACCCCACTTGACAAACACTTACATTAGCAAAGAACAAAATCAAAATCAAAAAGATCCGTCGAAGCCGACGTGAGCAGCTTAAGTGCAAATTAAAAGCACACGATGCTTTTGTAATGATTGTACAAATGGGGGTTGTTATCAACCGAAAACTACCCGGGTTAAAATCACAACTTGAAGATCTGCCCGATTGGAGAAAGTTCCCACAATATAGCGTGCGAGAACTGGCAATGGGAGTAATCTTCATTTTTATCTTCAAGCAAGGGTCACGAAACAACGCTGACAATACTGCAAGAAAAGGCAATTTTGCTAAAAATGTTCAAAAGTTACTTCGAGACAAAACATTTGCTCGTTGGAGAACATAGCGTAATCGGTTTTGCATAGCTGTTGATGGTACCGGAGTGCACAGTACAACCAGGAACCATACTCAAATTGTTGCTACAAAGACTCAAATAACGAAACACGAACCTATTCAAGTTCTGTCATGGAAGCAAAACTTTTATGTTCCAATGGTTTCAGCATTTCTATCATGACAGAATGGATTATCAATGATCCTGATAATATTACAAACAACAAGCAGGACTGTGAACAAAAAGCATTTAGTCGTTTGTCTAAAAAGTTAAAAGCAGCTCTTCCACAGCTATCTATATGTATCTTAGCCGATGGACTCTACCCAAATGACACGATATTCAATATCTGCAAGAATAACAATTGGGATTACATCTTCACTTTTAAAGATGGAAATCTGAAAACAGTATGGGAAGAAATTAAATCTCAAAAACAAGACAAAAATACCATTAATTTCGAATACATTGGAATTGAAGATTCCAAACGTTGTGATTATTCAGGCTTCTATTGCAATAATCTTCCTTACAAAGAAAATATACTTCATGTTTTAGAAACCAACGTCAAAAATGAAAAAGATATAAATTGTCGTTTTGTTCATGTAACCAATATAGAAATTAACTCAACCAATTTTAAAGAGATATCTCTTACAGGAAGACTCCGTTGGAAGATTGAAAACGAGGGATTTAATGAGCAAAAGAATGGGGGTTACAACCTCAGCCATAAATATGTCCGCAAATCACACGATACATTCTGCAATTACTATCAATGTTTACAAATTGCACACATAATCAATCAATTAAACACGTTATCGGTTGAATTTAAAAAACGTTTAAATGCAAACGCAAATGAATCTGTAAAGTCATTACTCGAATTTGCAATCAGTGCTTTATTTCATGCTGATTTCGACACAATAATCATTCAATCTATTTTGGATAAAAATTGTCAATTTAGATATTAGAGAAATTATTCTCGTTTTCAACTGCAAAATTATAGGCAGAAGAGGAAACCCGCTCTAAAATTCGGTACAAACTTACATAAAAAGCTATACTACTCTGCTATATGAAACATTATTTTTTGCCTTGAAGCAACAGCTTATTAGTTGATGGAGAATTAGTGTGTGAATTTTTCAATAATTTATTTCAAATGTTTTCTTTCGGAATTGCTGTCCAAGCTACAAATTGCGAACTGGTTCAAAGCTCAAGTTGACTGAAGAAGTTTCAGCAGCAATATATATTCATTTTTCAGATAATGATTATAAAACAGCCTCTGGTCAGCGCAAACAGGTGTTAAAGAATTTCGATATTTTTCTTTTACTAGGCTAAGAATATGGAGTCTGGTATACAGCAGTTTACAACTTAGTAGTTGGAACTATAGAATGTATTATTTTATATTTCCTGAAATCCAGCCTCCTCCCTGCCCTCTGAAATGTGTAAAAATAAAATTTAAAAAGCCCAATAGGTTGAAATTGGAACTAAAAGTTGAGACAAGGATTAAGGTTTAGTCCGAGTTGTATTTTTTTCTAAGCTGGTTGAGCTAGGAAAATACGTTTTATCCTTTATAACCCTTATTTTCAGGCATTAAACCTTAATAGAAAATCTGAACCCCAACAATCCAAACCTTATTACCTAATTTAAAAAAGGGAGATTAACTTTCAAATCGTAAGAATTCATTTCAACTTTATTCATTTTTACACAGCCTCTTCCCCAATCCTGATAGTTATCGGGAAAGGGTGATAGATCTGAAGGTTGATAAAGTTTTAGTTGAAATAATAGGACAATATTTATTTCCTATTACTTATATTTGTTTAAAAGTAAAAAACACTCAACAAAAAGATGCCTTTATTCGCCTGGTTTACCAACCTGTGATTGTATGCGAGTTCGATTGGGGGTGAAATAAAACTGGAGGAAGGAGGAGAATTGAATCTGTATTATTTAACAGTATTCAAATATATGCAGCAATTACCGGTATTCACTTATTTTTCAACATCAAGACAAATTGACCTTTATGGAATAACATATATCTTTTTTCTCTCACATATTCTGCCTATATTAATAAACAGCCAAAAGCAATATGAGTGTTACTATTGTCAATAACTGCAAAAACAGCAAATGCATATTCCGGAGCATACCCACCCACTTTAGAATAGAGACCTTCCAGTTTCAAACTGAAAGTTGACCATTCAAAACCACGTTTTTCATGTTCGTTTGCCCTAAAAACAGGTATAAAACAGGATGA
>Ga0302292_1001651_pt1 | contig 14083 bp, 10 predicted proteins | sample III_Fen_N2_1_FD_194553 | JGI IMG/M metagenome (GOLD analysis project Ga0302292, IMG submission 194553) | Peat permafrost microbial communities from Stordalen Mire near Abisko, Sweden - III_Fen_N2_1 | ecosystem: Environmental > Terrestrial > Soil > Wetlands > Permafrost | place: Sweden: Abisko...
CTTCGCTATTGTGCTCATCCGCATGGTACGCATGCGCAAAGCCACCATCGAAGAACTCAGTGCTATTCCACTCAGTGAAGACGAACCTGTAAACAATATGAAGGAACATGAGAACAACTAACATCATAGCACTTATCGGCACGTTTATGCTGATTTGCGGCACAACATTCGGACAAGGAGAAGGATTATTCAAGCAGAAATGCAATACCTGTCACATGGTAGACAAAGCGTCTACCGGTCCGTGGCTCAAAGGAGTCAAACAAAAATGGGCAGATGCCGGTGAAGCGGAATTGCTATACAAATGGGTAGCCAACTCTCCGGCACTTATCTCTAGCGGACAAAGTAAAATGGCGACTGCTATCAAAGGTTTCAGCGCTAGTGAAATGCCTCCGCAAATTGCCACGAATGAAGAAGTAGATGCCATTTTAGCTTACATCGATGGTTATACGCCTCCAGCAATTGCAGCTGATACTACCGGAACAGCCAATGGTGTTACAGGTACAGTAGTTCCCGACTACGAAGGCAACTTGGTTGTTTTCTATTGGTTGTTTGGGTTTATGATCCTAATGATTTTTGTGATCATCATCATGAGTAATACCATTATCAACTTTGTACGCTCTGATTTCTTCAAAAACAAATTGAAAGAACAACAAGAAAACAAAGGCATTTTAGGAATTGTATTGCTAGTGGGTGCTTTAGGAGTTATGGCTGTGAGCAATAACAGTTACGCGCTTCAATTTGTGAGTGCCGGTGAAACCACAGAAAAAACACCGTGGTTGTTGGTTGAACGCATGGATTTGTACCTGATGCTCGCTGCCGATGTTCTCTTGGTATTTGTTGTGCTTTACTTACGTGGATTGTTTTCAACGTTCTTATACATGGTGTCTCCGAAACGCGAGAAAGTGAAACCAGAACGTGTGCGAAAAATCACCAAGGTATTGACGGATACCGTTGCCATTGAAGACGAAGCAAGTATTTTGATGGATCACGAATACGACGGAATTCAGGAGTTGGATAACAACTTACCGCCATGGTGGGTTTGGGGATTCTATGCAACCATTGTGTTTGCGATTGTTTACCTCTTTAGCTTTCACTTCTTCAAAACCGGCGATTTACAAGAAGTAGAATACAAAAAAGAAATGGCCAAAGCCGAAAAAGAAGTGAATGCTTACCTTGATAAGATGGCTATGAATGTGGATGAAACCACAGCAACATTGCTTACTGATGATGCTGCCATCCAAAGCGGAAAGTCTATCTTCTCTGAAAACTGTGTCACTTGCCACAAACAAAACGGTCAGGGCGATATTGGTCCTAACCTGACAGATAAATTCTGGATTTACGGCAACGATATCAAACAAGTTTTCGGAACCATTAAGAACGGTACTGCCAAAGGAATGCCAGATCATGCTTCAAAACTCAATCCGATTCAAATTCAGCAAGTGGCTTCGTTTGTATTGCAATTACCTTACACAGCAGGTCGTAGTCCTGACGGAACTGAAGTGAAATAGTGCCTTACCTACTACTTGTATGGCAAGTAAAACGCAGTTACAAGACAACATATCATGGCCGACGATTTTAGAGATCATATCGCAACAGTAAATGAAAAAGGCAAACGCGTTTGGATTTACCCTAAAAAACAAAAGGGTAAATTCTTTCGCCGCCGCCAATGGGTAAGTTACCTGCTACTACTTTTTTTACTGGTAGCACCACACATTCGCTTTAAAGGTGAACCGTTGATTTTGCTCAACGTTATCGAGCGCAAGTTTGTATTATTCGGATCGGTGTTTTGGCCTCAAGATTTGTACATTTTTGCCATTATGATGGTAGCTGGAGTAGTAGGTGTGGTGCTTTTTACGGTCATCTACGGCAGGTTATTTTGTGGTTGGGTCTGTCCGCAAACCATCTTTCTTGAATTTGTTTTTCGCCGCATTGATTATTGGATAGATGGTGATTGGAACGAACAAAAATGGCTTGCCAAACAACCAATGCGCGGGGTGAAGTTGCGGAAACGGATTTTGAAAAACCTCATCTACTGGATCATTTCGTTTATTATCGCCAACACCTTTTTGGCCTACATCATCGGAGCAGATGCACTCTTTGGCATTCAAACCGACCCAATGTACATGCACGTTGGCGGACTCACAGCTATTGTGATTTTCACTTCTTTATTCTACTTCGTTTTTGCTTATTTGCGCGAACAGGTCTGCACCACCATTTGTCCCTACGGACGATTGCAAGGTGTATTGCTAGACCCCAACTCGATGGTAGTTGCCTACGATCATGTGCGTGGTGAAGGTCGTGCGAAATTCAAAAAAGGCGAAGACAGAAAAACGGTTGAAAAAGGTGATTGTATTGATTGCCACCAATGCGTAAACGTGTGCCCGACTGGAATAGATATCCGCAACGGAACACAATTGGAATGCATCAATTGTACCGTTTGCATCGATGCCTGCGACCAAATGATGGAGGGCGTGCACATGGAAAAAGGCTTGATTCGGTTTGTTTCCGAAAACGGGATCAAAAACAGAACCGGTTTCCAATGGACCCGAAAAGTCATTTCTTATACCATCGTATTAAGCGTATTGATCGGTTTATTGGTGGTGTTATTGGTGACACGAAGTGATTTTTCTACTACCATCTTGCGTCAGCGCGGATCGATGTATCAGATCACTCAAGATGAAAAAATCAGTAATACATTCGAAATCGATCTTTCCAATAAAACCAAAAACGATTTCAAGATCCAATTGGAATCTGAATACCCGAATGCTGAGATCAGATTGGCCGTTCCGCACTTCGTATTGAAAAAAGAACAACACCTCAAAGAACGATTCCTGATCGTAATGCCATACCGTGATTTAGAAAAAGGAGAACGCGATTTCTACATTATTATCAAAGGAAACAACAAAGAAATAGACCGCGTTAAAGTGAAATTTATCGGTCCAAATTATTAACCAAACACACAACGAATATGAGCTGGGGAAGAGGAATAACAATCGGTTTAATCACCTTCATGGGGTTCATCACCTTTTTGGTAGTGAGCTTGATGCGTCACAAAGTAGATTTGGTTTCAGAAGATTATTACCAGCAGGAACTAGATTACAACAATCATTTTGATGCTGCTACGGTTTATGCCAAAACCGGTGAAAAAATCACGGTAGAATTGACCGAAAGCGCCTTACAAATCAACATTCCGGCAACGATGGCAAACGATTCGATCGGGTTGCAACTGAAGCGTCCAGACAACGAATTGCAAGATTTGAACCTCAGTGTAAAAGCGCAACCTGTGATTGCAATACCGTATAATCGCCTCAAAAAAGGACGATACGACATTACACTAACAGGCAAATTCAATCATCAAAATTACCTTTTCCAAGAAAGTGTCTTTATTCCATAAGTCATGTTACTGATCGTTGCATTTTTATTGGGTCTTGCCTCAACCTTCCATTGCATTGGGATGTGCGGACCGATATCGCTTGCACTTCCGCTCAACAGAACTTCCGGAGTCACTGTATTAATCGGACTGATTCAATACCACCTCGGACGAATAACCACCTATTCCCTATTGGGTTTACTCATTGGCAGTATCGGGATGAGTTTGAGCTTGTTTCACATCTTGCAATGGCTGAGCATCCTTATGGGATTGGTGATGATTCTTTTTGCTTGGAAACGCCATTGGATTCATAAAATGGAATTCCGGCAAAACACCATGATGCAATTTCTGGTGGGAAGCATGGGACGATTACTCGCATCTGGTTCGCCCGGAAAACTAATCGCGTTGGGCGCTTTAAACGGGTTACTTCCGTGCGGAATGGTCTTCGTTGCCTTGGGGAATTCGCTGCTATCCGGCAGTTTAATCGGTTCCATGGCAGGAATGGCGGCTTTCGGACTGGGTACTTTCCCGGCAATGGTTGCAGTAGGTTATTTCGCACGACAAGTCAATCACGCAACCCGCCAACGCATCAATAAGGTTTTCCCAGCATTATTGACAATTGTAGGTCTTATGCTGATTGTTCGTGGGGCCAATCTTGGGATTCCCTACATCAGTCCAAAAATGACTGAATTGGCAGCAAAAGAACAATCAACGAATCCTCAACAGGTGGTGATTGAATGTCATACACGGCGGTGATCCTGCATAAAATCGAAATTGGCGTGATTTGTATTGAATTGGTATTCTTATTCATTTAAAAAAACACCTGTTCGCCTAAGGCGAACAGGTGTTTTGCTTTGTAGGCGCGGGATGCGTCCCGCGCCTACAATAATTATAATTTATTGAATTGCAATGTTCGGCTTGAATTTCCGCCTGAAACGATGAAAAAATAATTACCGCTTTGCATGGATTCAGGCAACAAAATGGTCGATGTATTGTTGGTGATGAATCCGGAATCAACCGTTTTACCTTCACTGTCCACGATAGAATAACTGATAGGATTGTCGGCTGTCGGTTCGTTTACATAAACGTTTAAATAATCATTGGCAGGAACTGGATACAATTGTACTTCCGTGATTTGACTTTTATCGGCAATGCCCAACCCTGTTCCAAAACTGATGGTTGCACAATAAGAATTGGCTTCGCAGGTTCCCGGATCGTTTTGATCACCGTATTCTACACAGTAGGTAAACGATTCATTTCCTGATGGTGCATACGTGTGTGTAAACGTGTGCGAATTTCCGGATTGTGCATCGATCAAGGAAAAGTTGAACGGATCGGCAATGTAAGCCCATAAATCATAAACAAATGCCAGGTACGGAATTCCGGCTCCTGATCCGCTAGCCGCAACGGTTAAGGTATTTCCATTCAAGGATGGATTTACAGTCATTGGACACAAATTCGGAACATTCGCCAGCGTGTACGAATGACAAATCTGCTGGTAACAACCGTTTGCATCAAGGTAATCAATGCAAATCTGGTAGGTTCCGTAATTGGCATACGAGTGTGAATATTGGTTGGTGAAACCCAATGAAGGATTACTTCCATCGCCCCAATCAACGGCAATTGAATACACATTCGATACTCCCGAAATGGTCACATTCACTCCATAAGAACCAAGGCTGGCTGCTTGCGTTGAAAAATCAATGTTGCACTGTGCATTCACCGAAGCATTGATTCCTAAACCTAAAAGGATAAATAACAATTTTTTCATGTTTCTGTTTTTAATGAATAATTAGATAAATTGTGTGTGAAGCCGGACAATCCGAACTACCCTACAAAGGAAAATAAGACTGGTATACAAACCCAGAAAAACACCTATACACGATCTATACATTTTAAAAACAACACTGAAAATCAATGAATTAACACTCTAAACTCATTGTAATTGTGCTTTAGAAATAATGCAAAATCAGGTTCATTTTAGATGTCATTTTTCTACAAGAAGGAAATACTGATTTTGGAGGAGAAAACGATCAATCGACGTAATTCCGGATGATGAATAACTTGGTTGTTTGTTATGATTAGGAGTTGAATAAACGATTGCCTCGTCCTAAAATAACTATACAGGTTATTGATTAAATCCCATTTAGGAACTCAAATAAATCATCGTGTTTGTCGAGACCAAGTTTTTTACGCAAACGGTAACGCGCAACATCAACACTCGATGCCTCGATACTGAGCAAGTCTGAGATTTCTTTGGATGCCAAGCCGGTTTTGATCATGGTGGAAAGGCGCACTTCGTAATCCGATAAAGCGGGGAATTGTGTTTTAAGTCGGCGCTGGTAGCTCGATTCGAGTAACTGGATTTCGTTATTGAAGTACTCGAGTTCTTTTTCGCCTTCGATCAAACCACTGAGTTGTTTGTAAATAGTGCGGTTGCGCTGAATGACTTCTTCTTGCGCAATGCCTTTCAGCAAATCGTTTCCTTTCGTAATGCGATAGGCCAAATCGAGCATTTTTGAATTTTTCAGCAAGAGGTCTTTCTCGAGCAATTGTTTGTTGATTTGCTCATTCTCCAATTCCAGCTTCAGGTTGTGTTCATTGAGCAATTGCAGTGCGTATTTCTCCTGAATCAACTCGTTCTTTATCTTCAGTCGTTTCATGCGATTGAAATAATAAAGCGCGAAAAATACCAGGGCTAGTAATGCGATGGAAGTCATCGAAATCAATCGAATGCGTGCATTTTCGGCATCTTTTTCTTTCAGTTGTAATTGCTGTGTGGTGAGGAGTTTTTCTTTTTCGGCAAGCGTGAGGCTTTTGATCAGTTCCGCATTTTCCAGCTTATCTATATTGGCTTTGTTCACGATGGAATCATTGAGTTGATGGAACTGATCGGCATAAAACAACGCCTGTTCGTAGTTGCCCAATTTGCCCAATAATTTCGATTTCAATTCCAATGATTCGGCTTTTCGCAGCAAATCACCCGACTGTTCGGTGTACACCAACGCACTATCCGCATACCTAAGCGCCGACTGATAACGCTCGTTTTTCTGTTCGATTTTGGCCAGAACAATAAAATGCAGCGATTTAATGACTCCATTGCCTGATTCGTTACTGTATTTCAATGCTTTGAGCGAATAGTTTTGGGCTTGTTCGATCTCGTTCTGCTCTTCGTAAATAATAGCCAGGGCCATGTAACAATACATAATTCCCTTGTGGTCATTGGATTGTTTGAAATACCGGATGGCCGATTCATAATTCTTAATCGCCGATTTCGGTTTTCCGGAGTTGGCCTGAATGCCTCCGATGGTAGAAAAAACGTAGGCGTCAATGCGTTTGTCTTTACCGCGATTGAGCGTACTCGCTTTGTTGAGGAAATAGATCGCGTGATCATTTTTACCGATTTCAGCATATACCGAACTCAGGTTGAAATACAAAGGAATCAATTCGGCGGTCATTTCCCGTTTTTCCAATTGTTCGCGCACCCGGTTGTAATGTGTGAGCGAAGCAATGTACTTTTTGCGGGCCATTTCGCTTGAGGCGATGATCGATTCGAATTGCAATTTCTGAACGATTATTTTTTCGGAAACCGGAATTGCAGCGACTTTTTCACCGATTTTATCCAGTTTTTTCCATTGGAAGGTTTCGTAATACACATTTCCCAAACCAATGTAAGCTTTGATCAGATTAACACTGTCTTTTCGTTGTTTGGAATAACTGAGGGTTTGTTTGTAATACACCTCCGAAAGCTTGAAATCGCCCTTTAAATTATAAGCGCCACCGAGCAATAAATAAGCGCGTGTTTGCGCATCGTGAAGCCCGTATTTGCGAATATCGTCTTGCACCGCTGCCAACAAACGAATGGTTTTATCGGGTTCATAGGTTGTTTTTAGCGCCTTCTCCGCACCGTCGATCGCTTTGTAAACTTTATTGATCTTTTGCTGTTGCAACTCTTGTGAAAACAGCATGTTCGGCCACAGCAACAAACCTATTGCCAGCAATGAATAAGTGTAAAATCGGGTAATCGTTTTTTCCATACGGCAATCCCTATCCAAAAATGTTGCCGAAAATTCGGGATGGTGGAAATTTTGATCAAACATGCCTGTAGGCGCGGGACGCATCCCGCGCCAAACATGGCGTGTTGATCTGTATGTATATTGGCGTGAATAAATTGGTTGCAAAGCACGGGATGCGTCCCGCGCCATAATACAAATTGATTTTACTGAGGGAGTGCTGCATAACCAATTTCAACCATACATGGAAAAACAATTTGCCTTAATTGATTTCGAAAAACCTGTTGCTCCATACGCAAACGTTGAATTTTATAATTGGCTTGTTCTTTCATTAACCAATCTAAATCATCCGAAATCTTCAGTTGCTTATCGAGGCTACTTGAATTCAACACCATGATTCGTTTATTGAACGATGCTTCTGAGGTTTTTTCAAGTTTAACAACGCCTAATTTACCGTTGTTACATGCCGTTTTCTCATATAGATGATAACCGTCTTCATTGATACCGATGATTGCTATATTGTAGGTAATATCATTATTTAACGGGTAATTAAAGATGCCATTGATCGGATCAATACGCTGGAAACTTGTTAATTTATCAGGAAAAAGATACATCATGACTTTCGAGAATTGTTGGCTATTCTCTACAGAAACTGTAAACTCATTGTACGTAATTGTTGCTTGTTTTTTGGTTTCAGGATCGGTAAACGTTCCTGTAGTTCGAGATACTGTAACATTAGCAACAAACGCATCTAAATTATAGGTATTCACTGCATTCGGATTTTGTTGACTGTTTCCATTATTGCGAATAGTAAAACCTACTGTTTTTTTCTTGTACCCCAACTGTTTAGCAGCATTGGCATAATTAAATGCATATTCCTCTGAAAAATTACGTTCATTTCGTTTTGACGTTCGATTTGTTTCATTTGTTCGGGCTTTATTCAACTGATTGTCCCAAGCCAGTTCTTGATTACGAAGAAAATGGTGATTTTTCTTCGCTTCCTTACTCAACTCTGCTATTGCACGATTGTAAAATTGTCGCAGGTTGTTCATATGGGCATTATCCAGCTTTATTGCACCAACACGTTCGGCAGCAAATTCATTGAAATTTGAATACCCCATCTCGGCAACCTGTAAATCAATCTCATATAATGGTTTGTTCAAATTGTTGGTATACAAATTCAGAACATCTTTGTTGCACGTACCGTGAATAGCTTTCATACGCTTTTCAAAATCGCGTGTTGCAAGAATGGTATTATTGAATTTCGGTTGCCAAAAGCCCAATACTTTTGATGGAGCAATACCGTAAAACTCACTTTCAACAGAGTCTGCAACCGGGTAGCCATACGGCTGACTATCAATATAATCGAAAATAGCATCAATTTCCGCAGTTTTACCTTGAAGCTCTTTAAATGTCAACATATCAACAGGTTTCATTCCAGCAATTTGCCCTGCATACGGATCGGCTTTAACTGCATTTTGCCAATTAGCCACCCATTGATAAATGGAACCTTCTTTTGCTCCCCCATCTGCCCAGCGTTGTCGAACACCAAACAAAGCCGGGCCAGTACCATCTTGATGTGGACTATGACAAGTCGCACATTTTGTATTAAACAAAAGTTGTCCTTTGTCAGTCGATTCATCAATAGATTGAAGCTGCGGAATAGTTGGATATGCTAATTCACCATCATCATGAACAAACTTTTCCTGCTCTTCAAAACTCAAGTATAAACTATCTCTATCCTTTTTACCGGTTTTCCATTTAAGGTCATTTAATTTTGCTTCATAACCTTGGGGATAAAAATCCAAGTCACTCATATCTGCCTGCACAGGTAATTTTTCCAGCGGTTTCGGATTTTGCCAATCGATGACTCCATTGGTTGTTTTTTTGCCTTCAAACAATTGCATTCCGGTTTTTAACTCATCAACCGGTACTTGAACGTACACACCAACTGTTGGATTTACTTCCAAAGGAGTTCCGTTAGGAGTAAAAGCTTGCATACCGAACATTCCTTGGGTTTCAAGCAATCGATCACCGGATTGTGTGTTCAATCCACCTTTAACAATTGTGGCTGCATCCAATGCTTCTTGCCATTGAATCACTTTTGGTCCTTTGTAAGCTTTTCCGTTCAATAAAAAAGCTGATTTGGGAACGGATAGTAAGACTCCATTTTGCGACAAGACAACCGTATCCGATTTCCCCAGATTAAAATACTCGACTGGAATATTCTCCATCGGTAATTGTTGATCCAGTTTGTTCAGCAACTCTTTTAATGCTTGGTCCGATCGCTGTTGCACTTCGTTTTCATTTAAGTGATTCCGAATCAATAAACTGACGGCAGTTAGTGCCCCAACAACCACTACCACAATTGCTGCCGTAAGCAGGTTTTTTCGGAAATGGTAGCGTTTAGCGGTCTGCTGAACCATGCTTCGCTGAAATGCCCGTTTAGCGGCCTCATGAATGCTTTGTTGAAGATTCAATTCGTTGCTTAACTTTTCGTTTTCTGTAAGCCGTTGTTCAAACAACAGACGATCGGTATCCGACAATTCGTTTTGCAGATATTGCTCGATCAATATAGTAAGCTCCCGATTCATGGCTTCTGCAATTCAAGTTCAACATCTTGCCCTAAATCTGAGTCTTGTGCCAATTCTTTAGCTTTTTGCAGGCAGCGATACTTTTGTACTTTGGCAACTTTATCATTGCGCAATCCCACTCTTGAAGCAATGTCTACCATACTTAACCTCAAGCCGTAAAACAATTGCAAGAGTTCCTGGCATTGTTTACCGAGTTTCGTAAGGGTCTGTTCGATGGTTCTGATCTGGGTTTCTTTTTTGAACCAATCATCATCAAGTTGAGCAACATCTGTTTCAAGGGAATAGGTTCGTTGCTTGCTGTGTTTGCGTGACTGATTGTACCACAAAAGTTTGCAAGTACTGCGCACATAGAAAAACGGTTCTACGGTCAATACAAAATCGGGGTGTTCGCATTTGCGGATATAAATCACCAATGCTTCCTGAAATACATCTTCAGCATCGTTTTTGGAACAGCCCAGTTTTTGCAGAAACCGCTTGATATCAGGCCACTTTTTGTAAAGCTCCTTCAATTGCGTTTCTTGTTCGATGGTTTTGTTTATGATCTTTTCCATTCGTCTGTTTTGTACCTGATGTTGAACCAACGGAAAGGTAAACAAGAATTATGGACGAAAAAACCTTTAATTACTAACCAGTTAAAATTGAATATGTTACACAAATAAAATCGCTCACTTTCACTGCAACATGTTCAATTCACAGCCGTCTTGGTCGTCATTTTTGAATTTCGGGTTCTGCAGAATCAACGGCAGGATTCCATTCCTCCCGAATCGCATCCCGCAAACACGGAAATACAATCGGTCTGATTTTATTGCGGAAGGCTGTCTTTTCCATGCGCAAACGCTGCACCTTGTAATTCTGCTGTTCTTTTACCAACCATTCCAGTTCGTCGAAAACCGCCATTGGTTTATCCAGACGATTGGCATTCATGACCTCGATTCTTCGGTTAAATTCCCCTTCCGAAACCTGTTCGAGGCTATTGATCGTTTTTTGACCGCCATCAACTCCGGTTTCTTCGTAGAGGTAAAATCCGTTTTCGGCGATGCCTACCACCAAAAGATCATACTGCATGTCTTTGTTTAAACGACCGCTAAACTGACCGCCCGATCCATCCAATCGCTGGAAACTCTTCACTTGTTTCGGAAAAAGGTAGACCATTGTTTTTCCGTAATCGGCGTTGTTTTTTAGCGAAACGGAGAAGGTTTGGTATTCGGGAACTTTTAGCGCAGGTGGCACGTACATAGACGCCATAGACGGTAATGCTTGCGGTTTGGTGAGCTCTTTGGACAATTGTTTTAATCGACTACCTTTCCATGCTGCCTTTTGTGCAAGGAAAGGTGGTGTGTACCGATCACAATTAAACACAGGCGCATTATTAAAAATGGTGAAACCAATTTTCGGCTTACTACTCAATTGTCTCACCATTGCTTCGTAGTTAAAGCGCGCTTCTTCCGTACTGTTCTGCGATTGCCTGCGTGCAGTGCGCCCCGACTCTTCGGTTCGTAAACGATTCATGCGGTTATCCCAGGCGATCTCCTGTCTGCGCACAAAATTCTGGTCCTTTTTCAGTTCTTTCCGCAGTTTGGAAACCGCGCCTTCGTAATACTGCCGCAGGTTGTTCATGTGCGGATTGTCCAGCTCTACTCCTCCTACCCGCTCGGCGGCAAATTCCCTGAATTCAGGATACCCCATTTTAGCGACTTGTTCATCGATTTTATACAAGGGTTTGTTCAGGTTATCCGTGTAAGCTTCCAACACCTTTTTGTCGCAAGTAGCATGAATGGCTTTCATCCGTTTTTCAAAATCGCGGGTAGCCAAAATGGTGTTGTTGAATTTGGGTTTCCAGAAAGCCATAACAGCAGATGGTGGAATGTGCTTATCGGTTTCAATTCCCGAAATGGAATCAGAAATAGTTCCTTTGTTATAAGCCGAATAAAGTTGGTTGAATGGCATGCCTACTAAAGAAACATTGCCTCTGTACTGGGCTTTTTCACCGATTCTATCGTTGTAAACCGTATACCGAAAATCAAAACCGAAAGTCGGCTGTGGTAAATATGCTTCCACTTTTTGCCTGAAGACCACTTGTTTTTCAAATCCCAATACCGGCTTGCCTCTTAATAGAACTGTTTTTGGGGTATCTATTTCCTCCAAACCGCCAATCAAGCGGAATCGGTTTAAGTCAATACCAGCCAATTTTTGTTCATTATTACTTAAAACATGGTACCCTTGCAGAAGTCTGACTTCTAAAAAAAGATAGAACTGGTTATTCCCAATAAGAGTAACAGATGGATTAACACCATAATGTGTTTCAAATACAGTATTACTATAATCTTTTGCAACGCCATTTATAAGCGCTAATGAATCGTTCAGTTTATTCAATCTCAACTGAAGACTATTTTCAGTTGTATCTGATCTGACATCGGTTACTGTTCTTAAAGGATCTACGAATTGTTCTGGATAACTAACACTAAGAAGCATAGGTCGAGCACTATTGGAAGCCGGAACATTTTCCAAAGCAACATCCTCCGGCTCATCCTCAAAACTCAAGTACAAACTATCCCGTTCTTTTTTGCCGGTTTTCCATTTGAGTTCATTCAATTTGGCCTCGTAATCGGGTGGATAAAAATCGAGGTCCTTCATATCGGCCAATTGCGGTAGTTTGGTCAACTGTTCCGGATTTTGCCAATCGATCATGCCGTTGTTCATTTTCTTCCCTTCAAACAACATCATTCCTTCTTTCAGTTCGTCTACCGGAACCTGCACGTACACACCAACTTCGGGGTTTACGCCCAACTTGGTTCCATCGGGTGCGAAAGCTTGCAGCGCAAACATTCCTTGTGTTTCAAGCAAATGTTCTCCGGCAAAAGTCGACAAACCGGCTTTTACGATATCGGCAGCATTGATTGCCTCTAGCCACTGAATCATTTTAGGTCCCGAATACGGCAAACCGTTCAATAAAAATGCCCCATCCGGAATGGAAAGCAACACACCTGATTTGGAAAAAACCACTGTATCTTGTTGATTCAGGTGGAAATACTCAGCTACGATGTGTTCCAAAGGTGTGTGCTTATCCGCTTCCAGTTGAGAAACCAATGCTTGTTCGGCATTTTCTTGGTGTTGATTGTTGTTTCGATTGCTTGCCCAAACGGTAATAGCTGTTATGGTTGCTACCACAAATACTGCTATAGAGGCATTCACTACATTTTTACGAAAATGATAGCGTTTTGCCGTTTGTTGCACCGCATTGCGTTGAGAAGCGCGTTTGGCTGCTTCGTGCAATTGACGATGCAAAATGACTTCTTGCAATAACTGATCGTTTTCGGCCAGTTGCAATTCAAATGATTGACGTTCTGCCTGCGACAATTCGTTGAGCAAGTAACGTTCTATGAGTTGTGTGATTTCAGGATTCATGGTTTCTGTAGTTCAAGTTCAACATTCTGCTCCAGTTCGGGGCCTTGCACCAACTCTTTGGCTTTTTGCAAACAGCGGTACTTTTGCGCCTTGGCAACTTTGTCGCTTCGCAGTCCGATTTTCACGGCAATATCTGCCATGTTCCAGCCCAAGCCGTAAAACAGTTGCAGGAGTTCCTGACATTGTTTCCCGAGTTTGGTTAATGCCTGTTCGATGGTTCTGATCTGCGTTTCTTTCTTGAACCAATCATCATCGAGCTGTGCCACATCAGTTTCTAGCGACCAGGTTTGTTGCTTGCCTTGTTTGCGTGATTGGTTGTACCAGATGAGTTTACAGGTATTGCGCACATAGAAAAACGGTTCTACGGTCAATACAAAATCGGGCTGTTCGCACTTGCGGATATAAATCACCAATGCTTCTTGAAATACATCTTCAGCATCATTCTTGGTACAGCCTAGATTTAGCAGAAAACGTTTGATCTCGGGCCACTTTTTATAAAGCGCCTTCAACTGCGTTTCCTGTTGGATGGTTTTGTTTAGGATCTTTTCCATTACACTGTTTTGTACCTAATGTTGAATTGAGGGAAAGGTAAACAGAATTTAGAATGAAGAATTATGAATGCAGATGAAAATGTAAAATTGAAAAGCTGAAAGCTAGGCGATATCAGATTGAAAAGTAGTATTCTATTTAGCTTTTAAAAA
>Ga0302292_1001658_pt1 | contig 14051 bp, 9 predicted proteins | sample III_Fen_N2_1_FD_194553 | JGI IMG/M metagenome (GOLD analysis project Ga0302292, IMG submission 194553) | Peat permafrost microbial communities from Stordalen Mire near Abisko, Sweden - III_Fen_N2_1 | ecosystem: Environmental > Terrestrial > Soil > Wetlands > Permafrost | place: Sweden: Abisko...
TGTATTTTTAATAGAATGTTGACCTGAATAATAGTTCAGTTTTTAAATAAATAATCTGGCGCAGTTAAATTAGCGCATTCCGATGGATCGGAAGGGTCGTGGGTTCGAATCCCGCTACCCCGACAAAAAAAGAACTTATCGGTTTTCCGGTAAGTTTTTTTTGTTTACTCCCAGTTTGCTGTAAAATCAACTTATTTTAAAAGTGAACTTAATTCAATGTTCAGAGTTTGAATGTATGATCAAATTACGATTTAAACTAAGTGCATTTCGTTTGAAATTGGAATATCATGGGTACGAATCATGCCAGCCCCGGAATAATACATTTATTTTCAATATATCTTGTATTCAGCTGTTTTATTTTATTTTTAATTTAACGGAGTGACGGTAGCAAAACCTTATAATACAACTTAGTGAATGAATATATTTCACGCAAATGTAATACCGGTTTGAATTTAAAAAATATATTATCTCTATAATGGGTTGTATAATCCAAAAAAGGGAGTATCTTTGCACTCGCTTTACAGAAATGACAGACACATTATCAGCAATGATTTTTGTGTGTTTCACAAACGAAAAGTTTTGTACGGGGTGTAGCGCAGTCCGGTTAGCGCACCTGCTTTGGGAGCAGGGGGTCGTGGGTTCGAATCCCGCTACCCCGACAAATGAAAATCAGCTATTTACAAGCAATTGTAGATAGCTGATTTTTTTATTGGACACACAGTTGGATACACAATAATTTTCAATCAAATAGTCATTTCGTGTTGTTAATCAAGCGCATTCCGATGGATCGGAAGGGTCGTGGGTTCGAATCCCGCTACCCCGACAAATGAAAATCAGCTATTTACAAGCAATTGTAGATAGCTGATTTTTTTATTGGACACACAGTTGGATACACAATAATTTTCAATCAAATAGTCATTTCGTGTTGTTAATCAAGCGCATTCCGATGGATCGGAAGGGTCGTGGGTTCGAATCCCGCTACCCCGACAAAAAAGAACTTAACGATTTAATCGTTAAGTTCTTTTTTATTATATCTATGTCATATTAAATACGTAGTCGCTGGATCAGGGGAACTTAAACATGTTTTATTTACAGCAAGTTTGAGTTACATACATTCCAACAAAATCATTAATCATTATTGTTCGAACTGAGTATCAGTTTTCAGCTTTTCTTTATAAGGAAATTCTTTTTCAAATTCAATCAATTCATCCGGTTGAATCTCAAAAACAGTATCTTCAAAAAACCGACCCTTTACATTCTGCAATCCATTATTTTGTAACCCGAGTGCCATAAAAGGTTCGAAATTCTGACCCTCTTTTGTTGTTATATTATATTCCTGAGCATTTATAAATCCAAAACGGTGATAATATTCCGGGTTTCCAAAAAGAATCATACCTGAAAAGCCCATTTCGTAGGCAATCCGAATTGATTCATTCAAAAGCTTAGAACCAATTCCCTGCTTTTGATATTCCGGCAATACGGATAATGGTCCTACACACAAAATCTCATGTTCTTTATCGGACGAATCAACTATTTTTGCTTTAGTTGAAATTATATGCCCGACAATCTCATTTTCTGTAACTGCAACTAAGTCGAGTTCCCGAATATAACTTTTACTGTTTCTAAGATTGTGTAAAATTAAATGTTCAACGCATCCCGGTCTGTATAGATTCCAGAATGCTTCTCTTGTAATGTTTTCTGTAGATGCAAATTCTTTTCCGGTGGCCGGTTGAATGTGTACTTCCATAATAATTAAGTTTTTCAATGTTGAATAACGATTCTATTATGATAATAAGCAGAAAATTTAATCACCAAAGTTTATGTTTTTTTTTGCAAGGACTTTACTGATAGTTATAATGAAAGTGGGAGCAGACTGCACAATAAATACTAAGGCACATTCTTATTTTACTCCACCGTAAACGCTGAAATTATAGTATTTCCAAATTACATCCACATTTTCAAAACCAATTTCATCCAACCATTTTAACTGTTCCATTAATATCGAAGGTCTGTCTTCTGTTTTATGTGCCGGTAACCATCTCTGTTGAATTTCATCCATGGGCACACTTTTGTTCATATAATCTATCCAACGGTTCATATTTATGTTTTGCTGGTAATCAGTCGTTGCCAGCACTACATCTGCATTCAAAAACTGACCGGAATTAGTAAGGACTTTATATATTTTCGTATAGAATTCCTTCTTTTCCTCGTCTGTCTGAATATGATGCAAGGCCAATGACGAAACAACTACATCAAAAGGCTCTTTAAATTCGATCTTCGAAAAGTCCCCAACGATAAACTCTGTATTTTTACGACCGGACATTTTATACTTTGCAATTTCTATCATCTTTGAAGCAATATCGAGACATACAATTGTCGAATTCGGGAATTTATCTCCCAGTCGTTTTGCAACAGTACCGGTTCCACATCCTAAGTCAATGATACGAATAGCCGCGAAAGGTTCAAATTGAACGGAATCAATCAGCGCTGTAATCATCTGTTCGTAATACGGTATTATTTTTATAATCTGGCTGTCAAACTCGAAAGCTTCCGTCTCGAAATGTTCCTTTATAGTACTTGTTGTCATTTATCTGGTTTTTATTTATTAGTAATGCCCCAAAGTTAGCAATTGTTGTCTATTAAAAAAAACGGTACTATTTACTATTTGGCATCCGTTCTTACTACACGATTTAGAAGCACTTCAAAAATTCAAACTCTTAACGACCCGCGAAATCCCCTGACGGCATAGTATGAATCTGCTCCGTTGTGATACACGAATACGTGGTCATAGCGACGATCACAAAAGAGTGCACCCCCGTGCTTTCTGATTTCAGCAGGTGTAATCACCCAACTGGATGTTTTAGTATCGAATTTTCCAAGTTCCTGCAATTCCCGGTATTGTTCTTCCGTCAAAAGGTCAATTCCCATGGTAGCGGCCATTTCTTTCGCATTAGTCACCGGTTTATGCTCTTTCCTTGACTCCAGCCCTTCGCGGTCATAACAAACGCTTCTGCGGCCTTTAGGGCTTTCCTCCGAACAATCATAAAAAATATATTCTCCGGCTTTGTTATCATATCCAACCACATCAGGTTCTCCGCCGGTACTTTCCATTTCATTGAGCGACCACAATTTTTCAGTATTGGTTACTAATTTATCTTGTAGTTTAATCCAATCCAGACATGTATGGCGGTTTTTGTTTTTCTCAAAACGGGCTTTCAATATTATGAGTAGTTCTTCACATTCTTTTTGTGACAATTTCTTTTCAAAGCTGCTCATATTATTCATAATTTTAGGTGATCATTGTCGAATAAAAGTGTAGACTCATAATTGCCTGAATTTATTTTACCATCCAGGTTTCAAGAATATCTTCTTCCGTGATTGGTGATCCATCCGGTTTATTGTATCCTTCGAACAGCAGTCGGTACTGTTTTGCCAACTGAGCTTTGTACATCCATTTACCGGGAATAAAATTAAGCTTTTTTTTAGTACAATATTGCTCCAGATAATTGGTATGGTTGTCTTTTTCGGGCATGTTGTGGCAAAATACCATTTTACAACCTTCGAGTAGTTCGGAAAAGCCGGTAGCATTCATGAAATCAGGATTCGACGAAACAGGTGTAGCATCTACCACCAGGTCATAAGGCCCAGCAAAATCAGCGACATGCTCTATTCCCAACTCCTTTTTCTTTTCCAGTACCCGCTTTGGATCCCTGCCTGTCAGGCTCACTTTGATACCCAACTCCTGTAATACATGAAAAGCAACACCCGATACACCACCATTTCCATAGATTGCTGCTGTTTTAATATCCAGTCCTGAGGTTGCAATCCCTTTCATTAAGGCTGTTTTTAACCCGATAGCATCGGAGTTATATCCGAAAAGTTTGCCGTCATTGTTTACAATTGTGTTGACAGCCCTGGTTTTTAGTGCCAAAGGTTCTACTTCATCGAGGTACTGGATAATCGTTGATTTCAAACCACCTTTCCCTGTCACTGCTGCACCGCGTGTAATGGGTGATCGTACTAATGCTGCATATCCTTCGGGAGTAACAGGCCCGGAAATAGTGAAATAGACAAGATTTAATCCAAGTTTCTGTATTGCGTCGTTATGTCTTACTATGGATGAAGCACTGCCTGATGTCGAGAAAATAAATTTTGTCTGTATATTGATGTTCACGCTATAATTGACTTGATGAGTTGTCATAACCGGTTTTTTAAATTGTTGCATGTTGATTTGTTTTAAGGACAATGAATTGGAATTTTTTCTTCAACCTATAGCCATGTCGCATAACTATAAACATCATCGTCGCGAATGTGTTCACTTTCAAACAAGATACAGATTATGTAAGGTAGAAGCAAAGTTATTAAAACGACATCAAGCACTACTAATTATTCCGAATATTTCTTTGATATTTTAGCATGTTTCTTATTCTCTTATAAATCTACAATATTTATTCCCCGATTATTTCTTGATTAATTTTTTAGTTACTTGCTTGTCGCCTAAATAGATCCTGACGAAATAGATTCCCTTCTGCAAGTGTGAAATACTTATATAATTGTTGTTTTCAGTTATCAATAATAATTTGCCAAATGAATCATATATATCAACTTTAGTGACGGGTCTCAACGATTTAATTAATACATAATCGATTGCGGGATTTGGATAAATCGAAATTCCGGCAACATCATTTAAACTATCCGTTTCGGTTGTGTATAGAGTAAATGTAAAAACATCCGAATCATATCTGACCGTTCCGTTTGTAGCACTTATACGTGCCTGATACCTTAAACCGGGAGTTAAATGTCTCAGTGTGGAAGACACTAAACTGGTTCCGTAATTATAAACATAATAAGGTGTCCCACTTATTGAATCCCCAAAGTTAGTTGTTAGCCCATATTGAAATCTTATATTGGTTAAGTAAGTTCCATTCCCATTAACCAGTCCATTCAGGATTATTGAACTATCCGACAACTGTTTGGTTTCAATAGGAACCATCACAACGCTTCTCTTCAACTTGAGAATGTTTTCCGCACTATAAATCACGTCTTTACCCAAAGTGGCTCTAATCCTGTAATAATAAACGGAAGCTGAATCCAATCCTGTTATTTGAGTGGATATATATTTGTAATTACCTTTGTTTATTTGAGTTAAGTCATCAACTTTATTTTTATATTCACGTGTAGTGCCATATTCAAATGCAATATTACGAATAGTGTCTTTATTTGCCTCAATGTAAGAATTGAAAGATGCTGTATTTCCAATAACAGTTGGATTGTAAATATTAATCACATATTCACTGCCTGTAGTAAAAATCACCGGTAAACTATATATCACCGAACCATTATAGTTTGCTTTGATTCGTATATAATAACGGGTTTGTTGATTAAGAGAGCTTAAATGGGCAGTTATTGTTTTAGTTGTTCCTCCCAAAACAATAGCGGGTTGAGCAATCATGTTAAAAGTAAATGTTGTGTCTGTGCCAAACTGGAATTCAATATTAGTTATATCTCCTGCATTCGAAACTATATTTCCTGAAACGTCTACTTCGTTCGACTCGAAAGTATAAACGTAGTTCATCGTCATCGCGTAATCCGGCAATGTGGTAAACTGAAGCATATAGCTTGAAAACTCCTTGCCATTGCCTGTACCAGTTAACATGTAACTATATGTTTGGTTTGGTTGAAGGTCCTTCAGATTCACACTTGGATTTATACTGGCATTGGGCTGAACAGAATCAGGCTGAGCAACAACTTTATTGGTCAACGATCCAATGCCGTATTCAAATCGTACATTCTTTATCAGTCCGTTGTTTGATGTTACATTCCCTGACAGGGTAACACTTTTATTTGTTATTGCAGAAGCGGAATTTACAGTCAATACTACCGGTTCATATTCAACTTTTTTCTTCATGATTACACCACTTCCACCAAAAGCATATATTTCGTTTCCAAAAAGTTCAATCCCTGAAACACTATATGGTTTATTCAGCTGTATCCAACTAGCACCACCATTGTTTGTTTGATACGTTTTACCATAATCATCGGTTATATAACCAACGTTGGGAGAATAAAATTTTACATTTGTATAATATGCATAGGGAATCGTTACCTTTTGCCAGCTTGTTCCTCCATCGGTTGTTTTATACAGATCAGGACTACCACTTTGACCAACAAGAAATCCATCGTTCTCATCTGTAAAATCAAATGAAGCAATTCCGCTGTTGTCAGGGAATACAAATGAACTCTTCCAGGTCTTTCCGCCATCAATGGTTTTATAAATTTTATTATAAGTTCGTCCATAACCAATGAGCGGATTTAAAAATTTTATCTGGACAAAACTGTAATTATTAATTAAGGTCCATGTATTTCCTCCATCAATAGTCTTGAAAGTTTTTGTATTGTTATAACCTCCACTCACATAACCGATCATATCATCAATAAAATCAATGGAATAAAGATTGTCGTCAATTAATTCCAATCCCTTATTTGTTGCTGTCCATGTTTTTCCGCCATCAGTTGTTTTAAATACCATGCCCACACTAGCCGACGAATTAATATCCCCTCCGGCAATACAATAACCGGTGTTTTCATTTACAAAATCAAATTGGGTTGTATTTCCTTTCGAAACCGGAGCTCCCATATTCGTCCATTTGTTCCCTCCATCGGTTGTTTTAATGATTGAATTCCCAACCAGACCGTAAGCTGTGGTACTGGAAATCAATTTAAGCTGTTTGATTTCATTGTAAGTGGGAGCATATCCATTCCATGATTTTCCGCCATTAATGGTTTTCATAATACGTCCACTTAAGCCTACAGCAAAACCTGTCATGGTATCTGTAAAATAAAGGCTGTAAATATCGGTTCCAGAATATCTTCCATTCTGAAAACCAGCCCACACCCACGTTGATCCACCATTTGAAGTTTTAAATATTACACCATCTTCACCGGCACTATATCCGTTTTGAGGATCCAGGAAAAAGAATGAATTGATAACATCAGATGGGTTGTTTACTTTCCATGTTTCACCTGCATCTGTTGTTTTTAAAATTTCAGCCATATACCCCCGTGAAATAAATCCGTTGTTAGAGTCAACAAAGTAAATTTTGTTGATATTGTTTGACGAAGAGTTATTTGAGCTTTTTAAGCTCCATGTTCTGCCACCATCAACAGTCTTAAATACATTTCCGTTGGTACACCCGACATGACCCACAGTTGAACTGGTAAAATACGAGTCAGTTATAGAATTATCGGAAACAAGTGAGGTATTCCACTTTTTACCTCCGTCGAATGAAATATAAAGCTTGTTGTTGCCGGTAATGAAAACTGTATCCTTGCTTATTACACTTATTCCGGTCAGGTTATCCGTAAATGTGGTATCCAGTTTATTCCACCCGACACCCATATAGGTCGATTTGTAAATGGAACCCATACTTCCGATAATATAACCGTAATTATTTTTAAAAGCCATGCGTTTACCGGAAGCTACTCTCATCATTACTTTCCAGGATGTCCCCCCATCAGAAGTTCCTATTATCTGTTTATTGTTGAGAATATAGCCTACCTGGCTGTTCAAAAAGCAAATATCCAATCCGGCTAAAGCTGATGGTTGAGGATTTAGAAATTTCCAGTCATTATCTTCCGCAGTCTGCTTGTTGATGTAAACATAAAACGGTTTTGTAGCAGTACAACCTGTTTCATTTTCGACTGTCACAGAATACCAACCTTCTTTTTTAACGTTAATTGAAGAGGTTGTTTCTCCGGTGCTCCACATGTAGGTTTTAAAATTTCCGGCATTTACCGGTATAGAGTCGAGAGTCCCTAATTGTATGGAATCCGGTAAGTCGATTACCGGCAAAGCAGCTACATTCATATATACTGAATCGGTAGTCAGGCAACCGTATTCATTTTCTACTGTAAGTTTGTAAATTCCGGACTTCTTAATTATAACTGAATGGGTGCTGTCACCGGTATTCCAATGATATGATTTAAATCCTAAAGCAGCCGATAATTCATGCCCATAACAAACCGTTGTATCATTCCCCAAATCGAATCGGGGAGAAGGGTTGATGGTAATCTGCTTTTGGAGTGTATCCGTCTTTGTGGGATAATATGCCAACAGGGTTACGGTGTATTTTCCGGCTTCATTGTATTTGCATTGAGGATGACGTGATACTGATGTACCCCCCTGACCAAAGTTCCACTTCACAGAATCTAAACCTGATTCATTGCTGATCTGAAAATCGGTAAGGTTACCACTGCATGCTTTGTCGAAAGTAAAACTGGTTTTGAAAAAGTAATTCTGAATAAAATTTGGTGTAAAATCCGTGAATGAAGATGAACCGTCCAGATACAAACCAAGTTCCTTTACAATACAATTATTGCCCCACTCATTTGGATTTTCAACCACACCAAGGTATTTTGTGCCACTATCCTGACCACCTCCTTTTGTGAAGTAAATTTTACCGTTGGGTGCCAGTTGCATTTGGTACAACCCATTTAACATATCCTGAAATACCAGGGTTCTTGAATTGTTGATCCCGGCATAAGTTCCGCTGCTTATATCAAACTGATACAAACCGCTTTCTCCGGTACTTCCCGACTGGTATACAAAAAGTTTTTTTGCATCAGGCGAAAACTCTAGTCCACCACCTCCACGATAGGTGACAGGCAAAGTAAACAGAAGAGGATTTGTCAACTTTCCTGTTGAATTATTGAAATCGAATAACGTAAAATCTTCGGTTGATGTATAATCATCATAACTGCAAGCAATTTTAGTACCATCCGGTGAAGCTTTCAGTTGGCCGGCAAATGATGAAATAGAGGTGTTGCCAACAGTACTTATCACAGGAGTTTCAGTAAGTCCTGTTTCTGTCAATAAATAAGCATAATATTTGTTGGTGCCATATTGTTGTGTTATGATCCATACATCTTTCTTATTATTGTGATAAACAGCTGTAATTTTATTGGTAGTATTATTCAGTATCTTTTTACCTTTTAGTGTAACATTTCCCAGCCCATTATCCTGGTTTAAATCCACAACCGAATAATATAGACCTGAAGCATCCTGCCCATTATACGCATCAATCGTAAAAACATAACACTGCTGTCCTGAACCGGGTAGGGGAATAATAATTGATTCCTGAATAAGAGGACTTCCTGCCGCTAATAAAACATCTTTCCCATTGGGCATAATGGTGTGATTCCGGTTCCAGATATTGAAACCATTGGTATAGCATATTAAATTACCGTTCTTATCGCTGATAATACCCATACCTCTGCTATCGTGCGGTGCATAATCGTGTCGAATTAAAACGGTATCAGACCTAAACTCCAATCCGAAATCTCCGAATAACCAATTCTTCGCAAAATTTTGTGAACTTACCAATGGACTTATTGATAAAGTGAATAAAATAAGTAGTACAGCGATGTAATATGATTTCTTCATAATAACAATGTTTTATTTTTCCTGAATCTTTATATTCTGTTTTTAGTTCTACTTTACCAAAATAAAAACCAAACCACAAGAGACACAATAGTTCACAATAGGAATAATATTTTTGCCAATATTGTCGAATCGTAAATCTTAAAATACATTTAACTATTTTACCTATTGTGTTCTTTTATAATATGTTTTTGTGACCTATTGTGTGGTTTTATGTTTTTGTATTGTTTTAATTTAATAAAGTAGATTTAGTCACTCAGGTTGAAATCGTTTTTGAACAATTGCACCATCCTTCAGCTTTCAAAATCTTAGATTTACAACTATTTAGCAAAATAAGAAATAGTTGATATTTAAATGATCTGTTTGTTAATCTACATAAGCTTGCATTTTAGCTTATTGGCAGTTATTGATTATTAATTACTTAAACGAATACCGTGCACTCAACTTTAGTTAACTTCCTTAATACTAAACTTATCAGACCCTGTGTTTAGTTTCGTCTTGCAATGCTTCTATTGTTTTCATGTCTATTAGCATTTATGTAATTCAAAATATTTAATGAACTATTTTTACTCGTGATCCCAACCCCCAAATGCTGGCTTAAAAGTGCATTATTATATTAAATTTGCTACTTGGTATTTTTAAAATACTGCGTCTTAAATCCCCCTTTGGGAGTTTTGGGGTCGGGAATATAATAAATGCAAGAATGCAAGTATTTTATTTTAACAAATGTATCATTATTTAATATCGAATACTTATGTTTCTTGTTTTTATAATCTTTTCATTTGGTAGGATTTTAATTCAAAATCTTATCCTGTTGTTTATAAGAATAGTTCTCGCCAGTAAGGCACATAGAAAAGTGGCATGTAATAATGCCATCCAATGAAAAATGAAAAGAAAACATGGATAACAGGAGACATAATCATTGCGAATGGCACATATAAGAGGATTTCGTTTTTCGACATGCGTAATACGAGGGGAGGGAGCACAAATGTATTTAAGGCAGGAAGTCCATAAAAAATCAACCATGAAACTCCTATTCCATATGTAATTCGTGAAAATGTCATTCCGAAAACGACAACAATTAAACCTAATAACAATATTTTAAAAACCTGTTTCTGTGAACGGCTGCGTAAAATAAAAAAAAGTAATCCTATGAACATAGCCAATGCTACTAATACATTTACAAAAAAAATACCTATGCCATTCGTATTTATTTCCATAGTTTTAATATTAAAAAGAATGAAAGTGAATTAAAAAAGTGAATCGATTAGATGTTTATATTTATGTCCAGTTTTATGATTAATAGTAGGATCACAAGGCAAACCAGACCCAAGATCCCGATCAGATAAAAGTCTTTAGCCTTTATTTGTCGTTTTTGTTTAATAATCAGGTTTTTAAAAATAATTATTTCTATAAATGGTATTGTCATAAGAAATGCATAACCATAGAATGTTGTGGGATGATATAAATCATGCATAGCTTTACGAATTAACCCAAAAAAGATAAAGTCTTCAATAACTGCATTTATTAATAAGATAAATGAATTGATTATCGCTCCTTTTATCAATTTATCACCTGGATATCTGATTAAACAAAAGTAAATTCCAACTCCCCATAATAATGGTGCTATGGTTAGCATCAACGTCATACCAAGATTCGGGTTAATGCTCCAGGGAAACCATAAAACAAGATTACCCAACCAATAAAATGAAAATGATACTGTCAGATTTAATAAAAGCCATTTTAAATTCTCTTTCATATAGCTGTTTAGAATGATAATTGCTTGTAACTTCTGTAAATTGGCTTTTACAATGATCAATTATGTAGATTTAAAAGTCTTCATGCGCAAATCTGTTTTCCTGTTGTACACTTACATCTCACAATCACGGTTATGGGTATTGGTTCTATCCCTGAAATCTTACCGACCATCCTGAAAAAAATTGAATGCCGTAGCAAATGCAGTTTAAAACGATTTTCAGGCACGTAAACTGAATGCCTGTACAAAAACTTGCCTTTTCATAATTAGTTCTACTTTACCAAAATAAAAACCGAACCACAACTCCGACAAGTCGGAATATGCGTTCACATTAGAAATAATGTTTTTGCCAATATTGTCGAATCGTAAATTTTAAAATACATATACCTATTAACCGATTGTGTTCTTTTATAATCTATTTTTTGTGACCTATTGTGTCTGTTGTGGTTTTTTATGTTTTTGTATTGTTTTAATTTAGTAAAGTAGAATTAGTCTGCAAATCAAATTAAAAGGTCTTCGATATTCATCCTTTTTCTGGGTTTTGGATTTTCATTTGGATATCCAATGGGTAAGAGAGCAATAACAGCAATGTTATCATCCCAATTGAAAAGTTCTTTCACCTTGTTACAATCAACTAACCTGACCCAACAAGAACCCAACCCATAATCAAGTGCTCTTAAAACAATATGTTCAATCGCTATGGCTACATTAAAACTGATCCTTGGTATTATTTCATCTGTTTTAATCTTTCTTGATTCATTCGCATTATTAATCAACAGGTCGTAAATCTTTTTATCTATGATATCACCTTGCTCTAAATCCTGAACTCCTGAAACAGTTCCATCTAAATATCCTTTGATATCTAAACAACAAACAAGCACTACCGGCGCCTCTTTAACAAATGATTGATGGTGTGCGGCGATATACAATTGTTCCATGACCATTTTATCACGAACTATTTTAAACCTCCACGGCTGAGAATTACATCCTGATGGCGCTAATCTTGCTGAATCCAAAAGCTCGAAAATGATCTCATCTGAAATATCATCAGATTTAAATTTACGAATACTTCTCCTTTGTTCTATTGCTTCTTTTGTCTTTAATAATTTCATTCAATTTGTTTTTTATAACCATCGCTTCACTATAAAAACCGGTAAATTTCTGTATAAGTCACTTTTATAATGATATCTTACTAATTAAAATTTATTTATTTTGCTTTATTTATTGATATAGAATACCTTACAAACTGTATTAAAATTCATGTACAGTCATATACCGCAATTTACAGTATTCATTTTGTGGTAGTTGTTAATTTCTTTTTTTTGTTTATATTCCAGCCAAAGATAAATAATATTTTTTTATTTAATTACATTTATTTTGTTTGATTTGTTATCTATCCAACATTTATTATCGAATCTATACAGTTTGTTATAAAATACGTATAAACCGGTATTTATTTCAACTGGAAGATAATTCGTTTTCATATTCTGACAGTTTTTTAATTGTGAGAAAAGCAGTTTCAACTTTTCTTACATATGCTTTTAGACAATACCGGAATGTCAATCCCTAAATTAAAAACCGTCATAACTGCAAAGTCATGACGGTTGTCGATTAATCAGGAACCAGCCCTGTCATAGTATTGTAATCATTTAACTACCAGGTATAAAAGGGAGAATAGGAGAGGAGTACTAATGGTAAAAATCAGTTGTTAGGTTTACAGTTAGCATTCATTAATTTGATTTGTCTGTTTATATAATTTTTCAATTAGCAAAAAGTAAATGAATACCCCGAATCAATTAAATTCCCATTCTAAAATCTTTAATACTGCTGAGAGTCAGTGAACAGTCTTCAAAAGTAGTACTCGTACCATTCCCTATTGGCGATTGTGTACTCAATCCAACCCATATTTCTCCAGGATAGTCGTTACGGAACAAACGTACTAACTGCCAGTTCTTTTTATCTACCGAATAATAGAAACCAACAGTCCTTGTATCCGAAGAAATTTTCATGTATGTACCCGGGCTGTTGATTACATCATGGTTGTTATCGTCCGACGTATCGATCGTTCTGACTGTTACTGCCCGGGTCCGTTTACGTTCATCTCTCTCGAATGCAAATTTTAACCACCATTTTTTATTTATATAAATATACATTGTTCCGGCATCATACGTTTCAATAAATGTAGGAGTAACTTTAGCTTTAAATGTAAACGGTTTTGTATTGTCAATTTTTGTCAGTAAAACCGGCGCGGTACTGTTAGACAATTTACCATCCGGGTCATTAAAATTATCACATTTAGCGTTGCTTATGAGTATCAACTTATCACCTTCAACGGTTGCTGTAGATTTTGCACCATTCAGCGATTTTGTAAACTCAATATCTGAAACTCTTACTGAACATTTCTCTCCTTTTTCAATCGGAATTTTTTTACAACTGCTTGTTAAAGCTAATATAGCCAGGACACATAACCATACTTTTTTCATACTTGTTTTGTTTTTTAGATTATTGATTTCCTTTTAATTAGTCGATGTAATCTCCCACTTCGAATAGCCCGATAGATGCTGTAACTCACTCCCTTTGCGCTCATTCTATTCTTTATTTGATTTGCTCCGTACTTTGATTTCCAAACAAGGCGTGAGGTTTCTCGCTGAATCTGTTACCCAATACATAAACTGTAAGAAAACTGAACGCTATAAAGGCCAGCAAAACAATAAATTGACTTAAAGACGTTTTTTGAATATCCTGTTTCTGTTTTACATCGCACACTTCACCCGGACAGTATTGTACTTTATCTTTAAAGAAGAGTGGATAAAACAGACATCCTAAACAAATTCCAAATACCGATTCAAAAAACAG
>Ga0302292_1001662_pt1 | contig 14046 bp, 11 predicted proteins | sample III_Fen_N2_1_FD_194553 | JGI IMG/M metagenome (GOLD analysis project Ga0302292, IMG submission 194553) | Peat permafrost microbial communities from Stordalen Mire near Abisko, Sweden - III_Fen_N2_1 | ecosystem: Environmental > Terrestrial > Soil > Wetlands > Permafrost | place: Sweden: Abisko...
TGATTCGGTTGAGATGAGCTTATTCGCTGCCGACGACGTGTTCTTCTCCTACGGAAAAACAATTCAGGAGAATTTACTTGCCAACGATAAATATCCATCTCTTAGCACACTGAGCGTAAATCAGAAACCAATCGTTCAGGTTGCTCATGGAAAAGTTTTAATCAACGCCAATGGCACATTCGTTTATACACCGGTAGCCGGATTTATCGGTACCGACCAGTTTGTTTACGAAATTTGTGATACGCAACTGAATGTATGCGACAATGCAACGGTGTACCTTGTTGTCAAAGAAACTCCGTCGGTTTATGCCGATTTGTCGATACAAAAAGCTGGGCCTGTAAGTACGATTCCGGGAGCACCGATCAATTACGAGCTGACCGTAACAAATCTGGGTACATCAACGGCCAGCAAAATTCAAATCAATGATTACCTGTCTACTTCAATTCTAAGTCCGATGTACACGGTTTCCGGTGATAAGAGCGCAAAAGCATGGACAGGTTATTATGAAATCAGTACCCTGGAAGTTAACCAAACGATAAGTCTGTTTATTTCAGGAACTGTTTCGGACAATGCACCTGACACCCTTAAAAATATGGCTTCAGTTACCAGTATTACCTGGGATCCGAAGCCGGAAAATAACATTTCGGTAGTCAGAACTACGGTTAGCCGGGGACCAGTCGCACGGATTACAGGTGCGCCACTCTTGGTTGTCGGAAGTTGCAACACGCAGGGACAAGTACTCGATGCCAGCAAATCAAGTGGCAGTGGACTTACTTTCAGTTGGTCTCCATCGGCTTATCTCGACAATGCTTCGAGTTCGAAACCAACCTTCCTTCCGGGTAAAACAACGCGCTACCTATTGACAATTACTAACAATTCCGGTCTAAAAGATACTACTTCGGTCCTGGTAGTGGTTCCCGAAGCTCCTAAGGCAATTACCGATCAAAACGTATTCGTTCATGCCCCAAATGCAAACATCATGCTGAATGGAAGCAAAAGTACCGGTATTGGCCTGACCTATTTATGGCTGTCAAAAGAAGGGATTATCCTGAACGGAGAAACCACTTCAACAGCCCAGGTAAGCGGTTTAGGTATGTATTATTTACAGGTGACTGACTTTCAAGGCTGTATGAATAAAGATTCAGTTAATGTTGGTTTGTATATGCAGGCAATCAACGATACCACTGAAACAAAAGTTAACGTAAGAGTAACCATCAATGTGGTACGAAACGATATTCCGGCCAAGTCAATTGATCCTTCGAGTATTTCAATTGTAACACAACCATCGCACGGTACGGCTGAAGTGTCAGCCGATTCGCTGATTACTTACATTCCCGAAGAATCATACATTGGTTCGGATGAATTTGTGTATACCATCTGCGATTATTTCAAGAATTGCGATCGGGCCAAGGTTTTTGTTCTGATTAACGACCTGCCGTTCTTTATTCCTGAAGCTTTCTCACCCAACGACGATGGCCTCAACGACAAGTTCGAAATAAAAGGTTTGGAGAGATACAAAACTGTTGAAATTGTGATCTTTAACCGCTGGGGTAACATTGTATACGAATCGAAAAACTACGGTGAAGGGAATGGGAAGGATGGTTTCTGGGATGGAAAAGCCAATTACGGAGTACGGCTTGGTTCAGGTCCTGTACCTACCGGAACATACTTTTATATTCTGAAGCTGAACGGGAAGAATAAGATTAACGGCTCAATCTATCTGGATCGGTAGGCGATTTAAATAAATGAATCCATAAATCGCATTTTACATTTCACTTATTCCCCTGCCTTGTCCGTTAGGCAAGGAATTCCGATAAACGTATGCCTGATCTTAGGCTGAAATCTCAGGATACTCCCCTCTTATCTTAGTGAATGGGCAGAATATCAAAGTTGAAATGGGATCAATTCATTTTCTTGTGGAGAAAGTAAAATAACATCTTAAGATTGATTGAGTTTTTGTCCTCAAGCCGGACTGGCTCTTCCCTGCCCGCGGCAGCTACCGTGTACCCACATCTTTTTCTATTTGCAGATCCGTGTAAAAAATAGGTTTACCGCAGAGTTTCGCGGAGAAATTTTGCAAAGAACCGCAGAGATTTTGTGAATAATTTTGCGGCTCTTTGCGATAAACTTTTTGCTCTCTGCGGTAAAGTAGGTTATTTAACAAATTCTGGAGAAATACAATCGGGGCATTTGAATTTGTGGGACACCGTAGCTGAGGGAAGAGGCAGACTGGCAAAAATTCGGTAAGGAACCAAAATGAAGAAGGTGTTTAAACGAATCCTCCTGATTCATTTAAACACCTTCCATTTTTTATAAATATGCGACCTTCAAAGAGGGTCATCCAGAACTATTTCGATTTTTTCAGTAAGCCTAAAAACAGCATTGAATCATCAGATTGATCAAGAAAATTAATAGACTGATAATCATCATCAATATTACTAAAAGCAAGAACTAATTAATTCGCAGGGTTGAACCGACTTTTAGTGTTTTTTGGGCTGTAATATTATTCTTTGCACAAATTTTAGTGACTGAAGTATGGTACCTTCTGGCAATAATAGAGAGTGTATCGCCCCTTCTGATTGTATGTTTATTTGAGCTTCCACCTTTTGCCAAAATTGACGAATTCTCGTTAACAGGTTTGTTCTTGAAATTTTGCGGGTCAATTTCAAATTGTTTGTTCTTGTAATAAATCTTATCGCTTTGAAGTGTGAATGTCTGCAAATCAATGTATTTGTTCGAATCGAAAGCTTCACCAAAAAGACGTGTTTCGAAGTGAAGGTGGTTGCAGGTTGCCCGGCCAGTCCGTCCTCCCAACCCGATTAAGTCGCCCGCTTTGACGACATCATTCACCTTTACTTTGATGGCTTTCAGGTGGCCGTAAATGGTTTCCAACCCGTTGTTGTGCCGAACCAATACCAAGTTTCCATATCCGCTAAATCGTTTGGCAAGCCTTACCCGACCGTCGAAAGCACAACGAACGGTATCGCCCGAATTCAGCCTGATATCAGTTCCTGTGTGCATTCTTCTGTGACGTGGACCAAATTTTGAAAGGATCTGACCTTTTACTGGCATTACAAACGGACTGTCGCCCGAACTATACAAAGAAATAACAACCGTGTCATTTTTATTTGGAAGTGTATTTGCCGGATATTTTATCTGAGTACTGTTCCAGATATTCTTATAAAGGACTTCATTGTTCGATTTTAGTGAATCTATCTTAAATTCATCCATCGTATTCAGCAAGGAGTCCATATCGCTGATTCCGATTTTAAAGGCGGTAGTATCCTTATTTGTTTGTTGTCCAATGACATACATCGAAAAAAACAAACTGAATACCAAGGTTAATTGAAGTAACTTCATTTTCAAAATTTGGGTTAATAATTCAGCTCAAAAATTTGAACAAAAGCAAAAGTAATATTATCATTATTTATTTATGCATTTTCTGCTAAAAGACATGTCACTTTTAACAAATTATAACACCTTTTTATACATTTGCGGCGATTTTAAGGAAGGAAAATTAAGAGATGAAAAATAGTGGGATCCGCAAGATTTTCAAGGTTTTAGGATTTGGATTTGCGGGCATTTTCGCGGTTATTGGGTTGGTTTTGACCTTAGGTTTTTTTGCAGTAAAATTTCACCTGACCAACGATCCGGGTGTTGTTGACAAAAATGACCGGTATTTTCAGGAAATAAAAGAAAAATATGGGCATGGATCAAGAGAGGATACTTCCAAAGTAAACCTCAGTGAAGCCAAATTGTTTCACAACATCGCGGTTTTAAGCAAGTATTACCCTACCAATGCTTACTACATTCAGAATGCGTATTTCTCGAATCATAACCTAAAAGAGGCTCAACACATGATTGAGGCTGTAAATCTGCACATGCAGGAAAATACAGAATACCTTTCGGCGGTTAATGCATTTGCTGAAAGTGACGAAGCAAAACAGTCAAAAGTCAAATCAAAGAGTGTTTTCGAATGGATGAATATTCCGGAATGGCAGGACTTTAAACTGGCCGTGGCCAAAGATAAGCCATTGATCGATTCGGTGGCCGAAGTTACCGGAGTTGAACCGCGGTTAATTGTTTCGGTCTTGATTGGTGAACAAATCAGGCTGTTCAATTCGAGCCGCGAAGCCTATAAAAAATGGATCGGTCCATTAAAAATACTCTCGGTTGAAACTACTTTTTCGCTGGGTGTAACAGGTATAAAAGTGCCGACCGCCCAGACCATCGAGAAAAATCTAAAAGACAGCGCATCTGTCTTCTACCTGGGTAAGCGATACGAGAAACTACTCGATTTTCAGACCAAAAACATAGCTCAGGAACGCTTTAACCGGCTAACTTCCTATAAAAATCATTTCTATTCGTACCTGTATGCTGCCCTTAACGTAAAGCAAATCAAAGTACAGTGGGAAAAGTCAGGATTCCCGATAAGCGAACGCCCCGAAATTCTGGCCACACTTTATAACATTGGTTATGAAGTGTCGGTACCAAAAGAAAATCCGGTGGTCGGCGGTTCAGGGATTAACATCAAAGGAAAAATGTATTCCTTTGGAGCAGTGGCATATGAGTTTTACTATTCAGGAGAATTATTTGACCTGTTTCCATTTAAGAATTCCAGATTCGATTTCACCGATGTTTAGACCAACCCGAACCAAGCAATTCATAGCGAGAATTTCGACTTTACTCATGCTTTTTTTGTTAATCGCCTTTAACAGCAAAGCACAGAGCAACTGGATCAGCCAAATTCCGTGGAAAAACCTGATGGATGGTTTGCAGTATGTTGAATTGGATACTCCTGAGAAATCGGTCGTTAACGATTCAAAACTAACGATCCTGAAGATAAATACCCAAAAATTTGATTTTGAGTTTCTTACGGCTTCCGAACGAGGACATCATGCCAGAATAGCTCCTGATTGGGCGCAGGAATTCGACCAAAATATCATCATCAATGCCGGAATGTACCGATACAACAAAACACAGTCGAACAAAGGGTACATGAAAAATTACAATCACCTGAACAATCCGGCGAAGAATAATTATTACAATGCATTGCTGGCCATGCATCCGAAAGATCCCAAAAATCCACCCTTCGAAATCATTGATACCTACCAAAAAGATTGGGAAAAGATTAGTTCACGGTACCACTCCGTATGCCAGGGAATGCGCATGATTAATGACAAAGGCGAGGGAATGCCATTTACCAAGCGACCTGATCAATCGTGCAGCATGATTTTGGCTGCCATCGATGCTCAGGGGAATCTGTACTTCATTTTTACCCGCTCGCCCTATACCCACCGCAACATGATCGCAATGTTAAAAGGGCTACCAATCGATATCCGGACGACTGTTTACCTGGAAGGTGGTCCCGAATCAAGCCTGTATGTGAACACGGGCGACACCATAATCGCCAAATACGGCAGCTATGTATCGAACACCTGTAACAACGACGACAACGATCATTTCCGCGAAATTCCGAATGTAATTGCGCTAAAAAAGAAGAAATAGGTATTTGATAGTTAACTGATTATGGATTTCAACGAGGATTGAACTATTTCAATTTTTCTATGTGATTGAATTCAGGATCAGGATTATTTTCTCTTTTAAATCAGGTAAATCATTTTTAATAATTTCCCAAACCAGACTTGAATCTACTCCAAAATACTCATGAACAAAAACATTTCTCATATCCACTATTTATGCCCATTCGATAGTCGAAAACTGAGATTTAGTGTCATCCGAAACATGATTCCCTGCTTCCCCAATTATTTCCATTTGTTTAATGCACGCAAATCGCATCATTGAATTTTGCATAAAATCTGGAAAATTGGTCTCCTGCAAATAATTCTCAATTTCAAGAATAGCATCAAGAATATGCTGAAGTCTTACTTTATCTCCTGGTTTACCTCGCATATATTAATTGCTTTTCATTGTCAACCAATGGCCTAATGTATTTCGACAATCCATTTGAAGAAACAAGATCAACTCTTGCATTCAATAGTTTTTCCAAATCTATCTTCATTTGAATAAATTGCAATCCAATTTTCTGTGAATAATCAAGATCAACCAAAATATCTATATCACTTTGTTGGTCAGCCTCTCCACGAACGTATGAGCCAAACAAATATGCTTTCAGTACTGGGCGTGATCTGAAATAATCGGTAATTGTTTTTATTTTTTCGTCGTTTAAGCTCATGAAGCAAATATACAAATAAATGAGTTGTAGTTTTCTATTACTAATTTCTCTACCTTTTTGCTTCCACAATACGCTGTTTCACCAGTTCGTTCAGTTCTTCCGGAGTCATTCCTTCGGGATAAATGGCTGGTAAAAACTCGATGGTGATTTTTTCGCCCCGCTTAATCTTTTTTGATCCCGACGACATCGCTGCGTAGGCCCCGGTAATGGCAACCGGAACAATTGGCACATTCAGTTCGGTACTTAAAATGGTATAGGTCTTCTTAAACTTTCCAAGGTTGCCGCTCAACGTGCGGGTTCCTTCCGGGAAAATCAGAATCTTCTTGCCTTGCTTGACCACTTCAGCCATTTTCTGAATCGAATGTTTCAGATCTTTCGACAAATCCATCACAATCACATTGGTACGACTGGCCAGATACCTGCGGATTCTGCTTTTCACATGGTCTTTTTTGGCATACGAAAAGGTGTTTTTCAGGGTATTACGGTCGAGGTACGAAAGCACCAGGAACGGATCGAGTTTACTCTCATGGTTGGGTGCAAAAAAGCAGGGACCTTCCGGAATATTCTCCAATCCTTTTCCTTCAAACTTAAAGAAAAGACGGAACAGACCACGGACAGACCGGACAATGGGTCGAAGTAAAAACGAGGATTTCGGCAAAATCTCATCCGTTTCTTCCTTCAAATCGCCCGACCAGCTTGAGCTCTGATCGGTTTTATGAAAATGCTTGTTGTTTTGGATGTACTCGGCAATTTTTCGGATAGAAGGAAATTTGAGCAATTGTTCTTCGTCGAATTTTATCCCGAAGCTTTTTTCGATGTAATCGATCAGGCTTATTTTGCTGAGCGAATCCATCGAAATGTCGAACACCAAATGATGATCGGGCAAAATATCCATGTCAACCTGACTTTCGATAAACGACTTGATCGCACGGTATTCCGTCGTGTTGGGTTCATCAGAGCTAACCTTTTTATTCTCTTTCTGTTCGAGCAATTCGACGAATTTGAAACGTTGAAGCTTTGACAACCGGGTCCGCGGCAATTCCGATTTCACCAGGGTAAACTGCATGATTCGCTTGTACGAACTCATCTCGGCGTTGAACGGCGAAATCACCTGTTCGCGGAAATACTGATTGATATCTTCCACACCAATTCCGGATAGAAAATTAAAATCAGGAAGAATGACTGCATGAAGCATTTCGTTGTGCATAAAAATGCCTGCCTCCTTAATGGCTGGGGAAAAACCGTCCAGTTTCATCTCAATTTCAACCGGATTGATGTTTTTGCCGTTTGGTAAAACGATAATCTCCTTTTTCCGGCCCGTGATGAAAAGAAATCCGTTCTTATCGAGGTATCCCAGGTCGCCGGTATGCAACCAGCCATCCTGAATAACTTCAGCGGTTTCTTCGGGCCGATTGTAATAACCTTTCATGATACTGGGGCCCTTTGCAACGATTTCGCCATCGCGTATTTCGACTGTCAAACCAGGTAGCGCCTGACCCGTAGCGCCAATCAAGATATTACCGGGTCGCGGAAATGCGATCATTGGAGCGGCTTCGGTCATTCCAAAACCTTCCATAATATCGAACCCAAGACCGTAAAAAAACGCGCCAACTTCCTTATTCAGGGCAGCTCCGCCGGCAATCATATATTGCAGATGCCCGCCGAAACCCTTATGTACTTTTTTGAAAAGAGTTTTTCCCAACTTTCGGTTTTTGGTCGACAACACCAACCAAAGCAGGAACCTGGCGATCACACTCTTATCAATTTTTGCTTTAATTCCGCGATACATCAGTTCATACAAGCGTGGAACACCTATGAAAACACCCACTTCGTTGTCGGCGAGAGTTTTCATCAGGTCGGATGATTGCATCGAAGGGGCAATTGGAATAGTGGTTCCGACAAACAGCGAAACCATCAGTGATCCGACGAGCGGGAAAATATGATGAAGAGGCAAAAAGATCATAACTTGCCGATCGGGAGTATAAATCCGGCAGGCAATCACCGCCACCATGTTTGCCTGAATGTTGGTGTACGAAAGCATCACACCTTTCGGGCTGCCGGTTGTTCCTGAAGTATAAATGATTACCGCCGTTGTTTCGTCATCTTCAGGCCCAATCCACTGACTTTCGGGAATAGAATCATCGATTACTACATCTTCAAAAATCAGGATTTCAGGTTTATGCCCGGTTTTTTGGTCGACTTTCGAATATGACTCGTTCATCGCGGCGCTGATAAAAAGCAATTCGGGTTGGCAATCGTCAAGGATGTAAGCTACATCTTCGGCAGAAGCCATAAAATCAATCGGAATGGCAATGCAATCGTTTTGCAACGCCGCGTAAAATGCATAAATCCATGACGGACTGTTTTCGGCATAGATAGCAATCCGCTTAAACCCCTTATCCTGAAACAGAAGTGCAAATTGCTGAACCCGTTTCAGTACTTGACAATAAGTAACATCGCCCTGAATGGTTATCAGCGCTTTTTTATCGGGATACGACCGGTTTATAAGTGCATTCGTCATGATCGTTTTTTTTTATAAACTTAAAATCAGGGCAATAGGTTCATCCAAATACCTTAAAAATTGCCGATCTGTTTGAATCTGAAGCTTAACTAAAGACTTGCGTTTTCATTTCTCGGAAAACTTCCGGCAAAAGAAACAAATTTATACCAATTTTCAGGCTGCTTAAGGTTTTCAACTGAATTTGCATCATAAGCAGGAAGGACATCATTGGAAATAAGCTGGATATCAAGTAAAAAGGAAGGCAGTTTTTTTGTCATGGCAATCAGGTTTTAGTTGGTTAGAATACAGGTTGAAAATAGCAAAAGAATGTAAACAAATGACTACTTTTATGACTAATAAAGATTGAGATACTGTTGTTGTTTTGAACAAAAAATAAGTAAACAAAATGAAATTGCTACGGATACATTGTTTTCAACACGTTGATTACGAGGATTTGGGTTGTATTTACGATTGGTGTAAAGCAAAGGGTTATACGATATCGTACACGAAGTTTTTCGAATCTGTACGATTGCCACAACCTGATGATTACGATTGGCTGATTGTGATGGGAGGGCCAATGGGTGTTTACGAAACTGAAAAATACGATTGGCTAACCGATGAAAAAAAGGCAATTCAGGCAGCTATTTTGAAGAATAAAACGGTGATTGGTATTTGTTTGGGGGCACAACTGATTGCCGATGCGTTGGGAGCCAAGGTGTATAAAAACCCCGAAAAGGAAATAGGGTGGTTCGATATTTCGTTTACCGGACAAGCACTAAAATACCTTTCGCCGGAAACGACAGATGCGAATCTAAACGTATTTCACTGGCACGGCGATACGTTTGAACTACCGGAAAATGCAATACCTCTTGCTTATTCCGAAGCCTGTAAAAATCAGGCATTTATCTACAAAAACAAGGTGATTGGATTACAATTTCATTTTGAAGTTACCGAACAAAGCATTCGGGCAATGGTCGAAAATGGGAAACATGAATTGACCGGTGGCAACTATATTCAAACGGAAAAGGAAATTTTAGCACAAAAGGCAACCATCGAATCAAACAACCGGAAAATGTTTCAGATATTAGACCATTTAGCTGGTTTAAAGGACGATACCATTTAAACTTAGTCAGATGCTGATCGAAAATCACTATCTTGTTCTTTCACTTTAAATGCACCTGACACACTTCAGAAACATGACACAGGTAAAATTCAGACAACCTTTTCTGAAAACAAATTTGGCTGGAGTAAATCTCTTTTTCACCACATCCAGGTTACAACATCGATCAGTATTTCTAATTTTTCGACCAACCTTTTCACTTTTTGCAACTGACTTTATCAAACGACGAGCAGCAATAATGTTTTTGCGTTCTGACATTCTACTTTTTCGAGCTACCAAATGCATTTTACCTCCAGCATTTCTATTTCTTCGAGCTGCCATTTACATTCTACCAACTGAATTTATCAAACGACCATGCGCACTTTCCATTTTTGCTGCTGAACTTATCAAACGACGAGTTGCATTGCATGTATAAGCGTTCTGACATTCTATTTCATCGAGCTGCCAAATGCATTTTACCTCCAGCATTTCTATTTCTTCGAGCTGCCATTTACATTCTACCAACGGAATTTATCAAACGACCATGCGCAGATATTTACTCAATCCGGTAATTGACCAGCGTATTCCCTTCGCCACCAACAATCAGGTTAAACCATGAATTTGAATCGTTAAACTTTCCAAGGATGAAGCCTGAATTTCCGTCGAGTGGAAATCCCCGTGTTACCGAACCGCTTTTATCGAGCAAATAAACTTTGCTTATTCCTTTGACAACCACGCCAATACGGATATTTCCTTCGCCAAATGAACAAACAAACGGCGTTTCACTGATCACATCCGGGAATGTATGGTCAAACAGTTTCTTGCCATTCGATGCAAACACACTAAGTTTTTTACCTTCAGCAAAAAGATATTCAGGCGAACCGTTTCCATCGATATCTTCGGCTGCAAACCGATGACTTGCGCTAAATTTGCCGACTTCTTTCATTTCCGACTGTCCGGTAAAATCCTGAAGATGAATTTTACCGAACTTATCGGTCGAAATTAACTTCGGATTTCCATCGTTAACAAAATATACCTGATTATCCGAACGATCGAACGAAGCAGAATGTATATCACGGCTTTTACCCTGCCTGTCGAGAAAGTATGTTTTTTGTTTATCCGAGAAAACGAGGTAATCTTTGCCATCGATCTCGTAATGCTGAACAGGTTTTGTTACCAAACTTTCAGTTCCTTCGAAATTCCATTTGGGAACCAGCTTTCCATCGCGGTCGAAAGCATAAATTTGATGGTCTTCTCCGGCTAAAAAGAAGCGATATTCCTTGTTCTTTCCATATTCAGCAACCGAAACCCCGTTTGAAGCAATCGATTTCAGCGTTACCGGATATTTGCCCACTTTGTTGCCCATCCGGTCGATGACAAACAGTTGTGTTTTAGTATTGAAAATATACTGAAATTTGTTATTTCGAAACAAATCAATCTGATAGATGTCGGAAATAATCTCGCCGGGAATGTTCAACGTCCACAAAACGACGCCATCTTTACTTATCAGTGAAACATTATTTTGCTTGTCGCAAATAATCACTTCGCGGTTTGGCAGGTCTTTGTGGTTCAATACCAGTTTTGGTTTCAGCGCCAGTTGTGCTTCCAGTTTAAGTTGCCAAACGGCCTGAGGTTCCTCTTTTAAAGTTGGATCGTATTTTAGGTTTATCCGGTTTTTAATCATGTTGTTAGCAACCGAAAACTGCCACGAAAAGCTACTGAATTTGCGAATTTTATCTTCGGTTTCAGCAAGTCGGGTGCTTATTTCCGGCTTCAGCAAGTTATCTTTTAACCTGAAAACTTTGGGAACCTTAGCATACAGGTAAAAGTTCGGCTTGGACTGTCCGGCTTGAGTGTAAATCTTATAGATTGAATCGTTTGCGATGATTTTTTGCATCGTCAGGCTTTGCAGGTAATTTTTCATGCCCGAAAGATTGTCGCCACAAATCAGGTATTTATCGTACAACACAAAATAGTTTGCATTAATTCCGGAGAAAGCCCTCCCGAAAAGCGATTCGGCTATGTTTGAAAGTGGCAACCGGTAAATATCAAACGATTTTTTACCGCCGGCATTGTATTCGGTATGCAGTTGGCCATCCGCAACATTGCTGTTTTTACTGAATTCGGTAAATACTTTGCCAAATTTCTCCTTCGCATCCGCTAAGTTCGTCAGTTCAGCAACAAAGAAACGATTTTGGGTTGGGTTCGATTTGTTGATGTCGGTGTAAACTCCGGCAAACTGATTTCCAACGAGTCCCCTGATCAGCTTGACCGGATCGGTGTTTGTCCTCTTCCTGAATTCCATCAGACTCACTTCCCGTGGATAAAAAATGCCGTTAGATCTCAGGTACGTTTCATACTGATCGATGAAAGCGCTCGCATTTTTTAGATTATAGGCTACAAAATAGGAAGCATTGGCTGGAATGGCTTTGTCGATGGTTAATTTTTGAGCTTCCTGACCTCGAAAAATGTTCAGGAAATTATCGCTTGAATCTTTGGTAAAACTATACCCATTCAACTCAAGATCAGACGATTTTACTGAAAGATCAAGGTCGGTCCAGTTTGAAAATGAAGCTACCTGATTAATTGTTTTTCGAACTTCAGGAGAAACTAATTTGCCAGCGATCTGATGAATAGTCTTATGATTGATGAAGATATTGGCCAAGGCATTTTCTTCAATGGTTTTGTAAACCTCCTTAAATTCAGTATTGTTAAGCAGGTTTTGTGAGTTGGAGTGGCGGATGGCTTCTTCAATCAGGATGAAATCTTCGCTGATCATGAATATGTCGTTTGTACAGGCAAAATAGAAACTCAAATCAGCCGATTTTACACTGAAGATGGTAATACTCTCGTAGTTCTTTGGGGTAATCGCATAGGCCGAACCCAATTCCCGCGAAACAACCTCAGTCGCCGAATTCGATTCGTTTTGGTTGTTTAACTGAACCAAAAAAAGATTGGTAAGCTGGTTTTTTCCGGTTAGGTTGACCGAAATGACGATGGATTTGCCTTTCAGAAGATTACTGATACCCGAATGACCGCCTACAAAATCCTTAAATTTGCTGATACTTGTGAAAAGTTCGTCAAACTCGCGAATGCCCTTGAATTGAGCAAACACCTGGTTATCACCATTTAGCGTTTTAAAAAGACCTTCCGGGTTTTTTATTTCGATTACCAACGGACTTTTTTGAGGAACGGCCTTGAATGCCGGGTTCTGCTTGGTCGAGAAAGTCTGAATAACCGGTTTTTCCGATTCTTTCGGAAAATATTTAATGCCCAGGAAAGTTGCCGCAGCAACCAAAATAATAATTCCTGAAATAACAATCACTTTTCGCATAGAAGTAAAATTTGTCCAAAAATACGAAGATTGGTTGTGTCTTTGTATATTTATTTCTGAGATCGAAAGAGAAACTGAAAAAAATATGCATTTACAGGTTTTGTTGACTGGTCAACACGTCTTTAATAATCGTATTGATTGATCGTCCGGTCATTTGTGATTTTAGCGCCAATTGACTGTGTAACTCAGATGAAATCCTGATGTTTAGTGTCCCTATATTGTGATCTATATTAATTTATTCGAAAGAGCAGTGTATCAAAAAAATAATAGGCTGAAGAGTTTGATTTATAAGGGAGAGTCGTTTAATGACTGGAAGTTGTTTTATCGTGGTATGATAGAACCATTAATCAGGTTTTTAACACCAATAATTTCGTCAATATCTTCCCAAAACACAAAATGTCCACGAATTACAAATTTTTCACGGGTAGCTTTTGACGCCTTTTCGAGTTTTGGCACCCAAACTATTGGTATTGTTATGGTACGGTAATCAGAAAGAATAAATGAAATTGCTTGCTTGTCAAAAACAATATTTTTAAAAGTAGGCATTTCAATAAACCGCGTGATTGCACTACTTCTTTTTATATTCTTTCGTATCGGCGTTTTTACAGTGTTCATACCATGTGTTTTTAATCAGTTCTAAATTTTCAAGCACAATATTCCGGAGTTTTAAAAGTTCCGCTTTTGAAAAACCGCTATTGTCAGCCAAAACTATTATGCCCTGCTCTCTCAGCCAATATTTACATTCTTTGTGCCCGTCAACAACGTGAATATGAATAGGCTCATAACAGTCATAGCTCGTAAAGAAAAATATAATTGAACCTATTTTCAGGACGGTGGGCATGTCGGCTTATTTCTAACAAAGCTACAAAAACTAAAGAAATCTAATGCGAAAAATAATTTTCGATTGGATAGAACCC
>Ga0302292_1001663_pt1 | contig 14041 bp, 12 predicted proteins | sample III_Fen_N2_1_FD_194553 | JGI IMG/M metagenome (GOLD analysis project Ga0302292, IMG submission 194553) | Peat permafrost microbial communities from Stordalen Mire near Abisko, Sweden - III_Fen_N2_1 | ecosystem: Environmental > Terrestrial > Soil > Wetlands > Permafrost | place: Sweden: Abisko...
CGAACATATCCTTCCGCAAACTGCTTGGTATCCCAATAAAACAACAAATTAACCCTACTGCTCGCATCCATGTAATCGATGATGGCATTCAACTGTCTCACAGTGGTATTGCGCGATTGTGCCTGCATGCTTACGGGAGCGCACAACAAGAAAAGAAACAAAAGCGTTTGAAGAACATGCGCCAGTGTTGAGATCGGTTTTTGCATGGTGTAAATGTAGAAATTGTGTGGTAAAGTCTTTGGATAGGTTGGTATGACATAAATGTGTGGTGTTTTTTTGATTTGAACCATGAAAAAACAAAAGAGAAGCACTATTTTGCTGTTGTCATTTATCAAAATTCAAAACCTCTAAATTCAATACTGATCTAACATTCATGGAAAACCAAACTAAAAAGGAAGCATTCAAAAAACTCAGAGATGAGAATCTTGACCTTGCAATTGTGGCAAAAGGTGGAATCAGCTTGTACCATAATTTAAACCTGATTAATAGTGATATTCAACTACTCGCTTCAAAAGGATATAAGATCATCGAATTTGATGATCGCGTAATGACAACTGAAACAGAATTGCATTGGGATCTGCAAGTAAAACTCGGATTCAGAAATTATGGTAAAGGCTTTGATGCACTGAATGATTGCCTGAGAGATTACGAAGTTACTTCACCCGGACATGTTTTGGTATTAAAAAAACTGGATCATCTCGATCATCAATCTATCTACCATTTGCTAGACGTTTTCGCGCTTCATTGCAGAAGAAATTGTGCAATCGGAAGGAAGTTGTTGCTTCTTGTACAAGTCGATAATCGGAAATTCAGTATTAATGAACCGATCGGGTCACTAAACTTCTGGCTCTGGAATGATCAAGAATGGTCTGTATCAAACCGACATGAACACGATCCGAATTCTAAATAGATTAAATCCTCGTTTCAATTCATCCAATAAAAGAATCCAGATTGTTTGAACCAGTAATTCCCCGATTCTTATCGATTCACTAATTTTATCAATTATGACTGAACAACTAGCTCATACAATAGCCTTCATTCCATTAATCAGCGCTATTGCTGTCATGCGTATCAGTCGTAATCCACGCTACTTATTATTGTGCGTTGGTCTTTTTGGACTTTCAAGCATTCTAATTTTGATCCTCTCGCCTAATTACAAGTATCTGTGCCTTGTGCCACTTGCACTCATGTTTTTCATATTGTTTGTGAAATGGGTTCGTGATAAATGGTACCGAAAACATCGGTAACTGTTTTCAACTGATCAAATTGATTTTTTATATTTATCATCATCAACCAATCATTAAATCTAAAATCATGAAAATCTTAATCGCAATAGCATGTTTATTCTTATTAGCTTGTAGCAATCAACAATCGAAATCTGAAACACGAATTTCCATTAACAACCCGAAAATCACAACAGAGAACCAATCAAAAGTCTCAGAATCACTTATTTCGCAAATAGACAGTTTAATCTATATAAGTGGAGATCCTTTAGATTGTTCTGCTTTGACTTGGCGCATTATTGCCGCTAAACAAAATGCTATTCCTTTATTGATCAATAAACTAGATGATACGCGAATAACAGCCAATGCTCAGTATTGCGTTGGTGATATCGCTTTATTGGTGCTTAGTAGAATTTTGGAGTTACCTTATTTCGCTGTTACCGGTATTCAATGCTGTACACTCGACTGTGATTTGTTAAGTGATTTAAGATCAAATCGTGCTAAAGTGAAAGAGCAGATCAACGATTTTTACTTTTCAAATAGAGCCAATTTAAAATGGGAGAAAATTGATGAATCTATTCTAGATCCTTGTGAGAAGGAACATCAAATACTAGAGCGATATTCACTTTCATACTAGTTAAACCTTCTAACACCTTTTCCCTAATTCTCAAACAAAACGAATTCCCCTACCTTTACCCAAAAACCCCGTCCATGAAAACAATCCTAGAAACATTAATGACAGTCGATTATGGTGAACTTATCGTTTACGGACTCATCATTAATTTCGGGATTTATTTCGGTTCAATGGGTTTGTATGCGGTATTGAGCAATTTCCCGAAAGCCCGAAAAACAGACATTCCGTATCCGGTTTTTCAAGGATTGATACATAAATCGAATCATTAAAAAACGTCGTTGATTTAATCTCAAAAAACCGTATTCAGAATTGAAGGATTTGCTAGCTGATTGTCGAAATAGCACGTTTTTTATTTTAACCAAACTTCTTGAATTTTTCTCGTAATTTTGGTTATTCAATCTTCAATATGAGACATCTATCCATTTTCGTCATTGCACATCTGTTTTGCATTTTTGCGTTTCCTCAGGCTGGTACACTCGATCCAACTCTTACACCGGGAGTAGGTCCAAATTATTCCATTACCGAATCGTGCTTACAACCCGATGGCAAAATTGTACTGGTAGGTGATTTTACTACTTATCAAGGTGTTTCGCGAAATCATGTAACGCGAGTGAATTCGAACGGGTCTCTTGATCTTACTTTTAACGTAGGTACCGGTGCTTTAGGGCCCGTATTTATTTGTGCCTCCCAACAAGATGGAAAAGTACTAATCGGTGGAAACTTCACTAGTTTCAACGGAACAGTTATTAATCGAATTGCCCGATTGAATAACGATGGTTCAATTGATGCCACGTTCAATGTTGGTACAGGAGCTGCAGGAGGCCCGGTTATGGCAATTGCAGTGCAACCAGACGGAAAAATCATTGTAGCCGGAAATTTTGTTGGCTTCAACGGTACTCCGGTAGAACGCGTTGTACGATTGAACGCAAATGGTAGTGTTGATGCTTCATTTAACGTTACTGTAGATGGTCCAATCAAAGACATTGCACTTGAAAACGATGGGAAAATTGTGTTGGCAGGAAATTTTTCCACCTGCAATGGAACAAACCGAAAATCAGTTGCAAAGTTCAATGCAAATGGAACACTCTTTACCGGATTTGATCCGGGGATAGGCCCGAATAACAATATGATTCGTAGTGTTTCCGTGCACTCTAATGGAAAAGTTGTTGTTGGTGGAGATTTTAATCTCTGGAACAATTATCCTACGGGATACCTCACCACTTTGAACGCGGACGGAACGGTGGATGCAACGTTCAATATCGGTGATGGTTTTGGAAACTTTGTATTTACAACCGCCATTCAGCCGGATGGGAAAATCATTATTGGTGGCATGTTTAACTCACTGAGTGGAATCCCTGCCAATTATATAACGCGTATAAATTCCAATGGATCGTTTGACAACACATGGGTGCCGGGAACCGGTGCAGATTTTGAAGTTTACACAAGTACATTGCAACCGGATGGAAAAGTGATTATTGGCGGTTATTTCGGAAGTTATAATGGGGTAAACAGAAATTACCTTGCACGCCTTTCTATTTGTGGAACATTGACAGTTGCAGCATCCGTTACGAATACTACTTGTTTTGATGAAACCGATGGAAGTATCAACGTTACACTTTCCGGTGGTTCCGACCCTTATTCGTATGATTGGGGAAGTGGTATTACTACTGAAGACCGAACCGGACTTGCTGCAGGCTCTTATACACTAAACGTATCAGATATTAACAATTGTGTTGCTTCAGCAACCACAATTACAGTTAGTGAACCGGCTCTTATTACTCATTCATTTGTTGACCAATCTTGTAATGGAACGTATTCTTGGAATGCACAAACCTATACGTTGAGCGGAGTTTATGAGCAAACACTAACAAGTATTTCCGGATGTGATAGTCTAGTAACACTTCATCTAACTATTGGAACACCAACCTCATTCTCGATCACTGCTTCTGCTTGTGATAGTTACACCTTAAACAATCAAACATACACATCTTCGGGAACTTATTTCCAGACTTTGCAAAATGCATCCGGATGTGATAGTATACTAACGGTAATTGTCAACATTTTAGAATCACCTAATGTCACCGTTACTCAACAGAACGAAATCACTTTACAGGCAAATGCTCCCGGAATCATCACTTATCAATGGATCGATTGTACAACAAACCAACAAATTGTAGGCGCTACATCAGCTACGTTCACTGCAAATCAAAATGGCTTGTACGCAGTTGAAGTAACCGATTCAAATTGCACTACTTTATCAAATTGCACCGTTATTAATCAGGTAGAACTTTATGAAAATGAATCAACACTGTTGAACATTTACCCCAACCCTACTTCCGGGTCTTTCACTATTCTATGGAATACTCCAGCAGATAGAACAATACGTGTGTTTGACATGGTTGGAAAAACGATTCTTTTTCAAGCAACTTCCAATCAAGAATCACTTAACTTGGACGTAAATGAACCCAATGGTATTTTCTTGATTGAAGTAAAGACAGGAAGTAAAATGGAATATTATAAAGTGGTCAAAGACAACTGATAACGGTTGAAATAATTGAGGTGAATTCCATTTTAACCCCAAACAAATCCCCTTTCTTTTACCCAAAAACCCCGTCCATGAAAACAATCCTGGAAACATTAATGACAGTCGGTTACGGTGAACTCATCGTTTACGGACTCATCATTAATTTCGGGATTTTTTTCGGTTCAATGGGTTTGTATGCGGTATTGAGCAATTTCCCGAAAGCCCGAAAAATGGGCAATCAACACCCGATTACAAAATCTGATATTGTCTTGAGTTTGATCACCGTAATCTGCAATACGCTTGTCTTTATTTTAGGCGTTTTGTTGTGGAAATATGGCTTTATTGTTTTATCGGAACAGCAACAATGGTGGCGTGTATTGGCCGAATTGCTTTTCCTGACGGTGATCATGGATTTCCTAATGTATGTATTTCATCGTGCGGTGCATTTTGTGCGACAATTCCGGAAATTGCACGAACGTCACCACCAACATCAATCCACCAACATGCTCAGCTTGTTTGTCCTCCATCCTATTGAATCCATTGGTTTCGGACTCATGATGCTGGCAGTCATTTATGTGATTCCGTTTTCAGCGATTGGTATTTCGTTGTATTTGGGAGTCAATTCATTGTGGGGAACCATCGGACATTTACACCACACCGTTTTACCTCCACCGTTGTTACGATTCGCTAAAAAAGCCTGCATCTGCACTTCCGAATTTCATTATTTACACCACCAAAACCCCGATTACAATTTTGGGTTTTATACTTCGGTGTGGGATGTTGTGTTTAAGACGGTGCATCCGGGGATAAGAGAAAATTCAGTAAACTAGATATCTTAGCTTACGTTTAAAAGATAATATGATAAGGAAATCTGCACTTTTATTATTGTCACTTCTATCGTTTTCATCATTTTCACAGAATGCCATGAGACCAGTTAACGAATTAATTAATCTTTCAGAACCAGCTTGGACTTTTGTACAGCAATGGATTGATTCCGCTGACAATGCCGTTGAAGTTTTATCAGTCGATTCCATAAGCGCCAAAGAAGCCTTATTTCATATTCAAGTAACAACCCGCTCTCCAATGGGAGCTATTGTTTACATGACCGGAGGGCTTTTAATTGATAACGGCTGGATTCGAATACTTGGATCTGGAAATGAGAAACTAAATCGAACCCTTCCAGATTGGAATCGTGGAAAAACATTTGATGACTTTGGTGAAGCACCTTCATTTTTTTTCATTGCAGATGATGTTATTGGCGGTTTCTTTTTGTTAAACGGTGGTGGTCTAGGTCCGGATATTGGTAAAGTTTATTACTGGTCACCTCAAAATTTGGAATATGAGCCATTAAATATTACCTATAGTGAATTTCTTGATTTTTGCTTTAATGGTGATTTGGATGAATTTTATAACGGTTACAGGTGGACAACTTGGAAGACAGATATTACAAATATAACTGGAGATGAAGTTTTTTCCTTTTTCCCCTATTTATGGACAAAAGAAGGTAAAAATTTAGAGGAAATTTCAAGGAAAATTATTCCGATTGAAGAGCAATACGCTTTAAATCGAGAATTTCGTTTGCAGTTAGGACTCAAGGATAACCAAACAAAATAAAGGAATTGTAGCGCAATCAACAAACCTGGCTAATCATCTATTAACCAATACTCTTGAATCTTACGATGAATATCAATTAGTTCTAAACAATATGAAAAAACAGTGCTTAAGGTGTGATCCCGATCAGACCTATAACGTTCCCTTCTTTTCAAACGCAGAAAAACTAGAGCTTTTAGAATTAAAGAAAAACTCTCCCTTACATACTGTCAAGGCATTAATGTCCAAATTCGAACTGGCACATGTTGATTCTAAATTTATTGTTTCACACATAAACATTGAGTACAGGAAATGTCATCGCTGTAGCTTCAACCGTCTTGAAGAAGAATACATGAATTGCCCGAGATGCAAATCATTAAATTTCAACTGGGAAATCAATTCGCATTCCGAACCTTCATCAATATCATATCTTTGACAATATGAACTTCATCCAACAACTTGCATTCATCCTGTTGCTATCTGCCCCATTTACTGGCTTTGCCCAAAGCACCACTGAAAAAACCGATGTCAACGCCATTCGTCATTTAAGTATTGAAGAGAATGGTTTTGGAGGGACCATTGTGATTGATGTAGTGGATGAAAACAACATTCCGGTTTACAATTACCAAGCTATTCTGGTCAGGAAAGATGAAGTCATTTTTGATGTTCCACAAGAAGGTCCTAGATCAACTTTCTTTGAAGACGGAAAAAAAATCACCGTTGAAATTCGAAAAGAAGGGTATCAATCGTTTTTAAGCAAACCTTTCGCTACCGATCCAAAAATGGAAATGGCCTGTTACATAAAGGTAACATTAAAAAAAATACCTTAGTTTCTGTTAAAACTTTTCAGTGAGTTCCGAAGTTTGAAATCCGCGGAATCATGGCATGTGTTTTGCTGTTAAATTGTTTGTATTCATTTCGTTAATGTCCGCACATGAAACAGCTGTTACTCTTGATTTTAGTCTATTTCTCACAACAAACTGTTTACGGTCAATTACCTGTATTTCAGCCAGGATTGGGCACAGTAGTAAGCACGGTTTCTTCGATGGGGCGCGGGATTCGTCAGGCGACCGAAGCAAAAAACCGCGAACGCGATCAGGAAGAACGCGATTACATGTACTGGAACTTCACTTCACTAGCAGATACGTTTTACGTGCATCAACAGTATGAAAAAGCCATTTCGCAGTATACTAAAGCACTCGAATACAAAGATGAACAATATCCGAAAGACCGGATTGTTCAGGCAACGGCAGCCATCGGACGATTGAACAATGATCCATATCAACTAAACATTGACAAAGCCGACAGTTTGTTTGGCCTCCCGAACTATGAAGCCGCGGTTGAGCATTACCAAAAAGCCATCGCAATCAAATCAGAAGAACAATACCCCAAAGATCAAATCGCCAAAGCCAATCTTGAGATTGCACGACGAAAATCGGTGCATTTTAGTGGATTGGCAATTGCAGGAGAACGGATCAACGATCAAACATCGAAAGCCTTTTCAGATGATCCGTGGTCGGATTTTATCGTAGTGGGAAAATACGAATGGGTAGATCGCATTTTGACGTATTCCAATTTCACGGAACTCGACGGAATCGCTGTTCCTTCCAATACTCGTCTGGTAATCTATAGCGAACGAAATTTCAAAGGAACCGTTTTGCTGGATGTTACCGGACCGGCAATTGTTTATAATTCGGCAAACGCACCATCGGCACCCCTTCTCAACGAAACATTCACCAATCCTGCGATCCAGGAAACTTTTCCGCCGGAAGTACGCAAGCAAAGTACGAGCGATATGCACCAATGGATCAAGGGTTCCATGGAAATCAGCACAACGAAATAATCATTCAACAGCTAAAACACGTATTATGAAAGCACTTTTTACTCTTTTTTCATTCGTAGCAGTCATCACAACAAGTTTTGCCCAAAATCCACGACAAGGACTTCCAACACCAACCACGGGTAGAACCACTATTCCGTTCCCAACCGTGCATTTCCCAACGGTTTTTAATCCTTCACCGACAACAACAAACACACCTCCTGATTACAAACAATTGGTAGCTACAGGCGATTATTATTTGAATCAGAAACGTTACGGCGACGCCATCGACAATTACACAAAAGCATTGGGGCAACGAGATGATCAGTACCCGAAAGACCAAATTCAACGGGCAAAAGCGCAGCAAGCACATGAGGAAAAAGAGCTGGCTTTGCGCACAGAAGAAGAACGAATAGCTGATTTAAATCGCATTCCGCAAGCCGAATTTGTTTCCAGAATACTCACCGACAACAAGTGGAAAAATGCCGCATTGGTGTGCGATGTTACCGGAAGTATGAGTCCATACAACACTCAGGTGCTCTTGTGGCTCAAAAGCAGACTTGAAACAGGTGATTCATCCATCCGAAGAGTGGTATTGTTCAACGACAATGACAATCATGATCTGGATATTTCCCGTGGCTTGTATTCGTTTCAACCTACCACATTCGGAGACGCAGAAAAACGTGTTCGAACAGCCGAAAAAGAAGGTAGTGGCGGCGATGTAAACGAAAACAACATTCAGGCACTCTTGAGAGCTCAGGCCGATTGTCCATCGTGCGAAAGTTTGATCATGATTCACGACAACAATAGACCTTGGGATTTTGAACTGGCATCACAAGTCACCAAACCTGTACACATGTTGGTATGCGGACCACCGGCAGCATTGGATGTTGCTTACCTGAACCTAGCGCGCATGACCAAAGGAACAGTTCATTTCAACGGAAAATCGTACACCGGTTTGGATACCTATACGGAAGGAATGACGTTGAAGGTGGATAATACAACCTACGTTTTGCAAGGCAATTACTTTGTAAGGACAAATTAATGATCGAGGGTTCGGAGTAAGAATTCACGTTATTTTAATCGGAAAGGAGCGCAATGCTCCTTTTTGCGATGGTGACTCATCAACTAAAACTAACTTCCATCACGTACAAACCTCACTTTTAATAACCACGTATAAATACGCTAGTTTGCTCATTGCCAAACTCTTTATTTTGAATGAAGTGTTTGTTTTTTTGGGAAGTTACTATTCAAAAAAAACGCACGGAACCATTATTCACATTCAAATACCGTCATTATGGCAATTAAAGAACCATTTCATCCTGTTGTGAACGAATTGATCGCGCTGATCAAAAAAAACAACTGGGAAGCATCGTTTGAAAAAGCGATAAAAAAAGCGAACAGTATGCATGTTCCGCTCATCAGTGAGGTAACCAATCTGGAGACTTACCTCATTTGGATCAACCGGTTTTTATACTGGATTCCAAGCGAAAACGTTCAAGGAAAAAACATCTACGATCACTTGTGTGCGTTTTATTTCATTGTTGATCAGGAACCGTTACTATCGCTTCAGAACAAAGTAATTCCGCATGACACTGCTCCGCCACTCACGGAACTTTCGGCATGGTTGGTAAAGTATGCCAATGCGATGGGTGCTTTTCTAGACACTCCCGAATCACTGACACCAGAGTCGGAAAAATCGTTTTATGATTCGCCGAGCTTTAACATGAATGAATACATTCGTCCGCAAGGTGGCTGGAAATCGTTCAATCAAATTTTCGCACGCAATTTTAAGCCAGGTTATCGTCCTGTAGCTGCAATTTCCGATCAAACCGTGATTGTTTCACCAGCCGATTCAACCTTTGACGGGCAATGGGAAGTGCGCGCAGATTCACATGTTACTGTTAAAAATCTTCATTGGAAAATCAGTGAACTGTTGGAAGGAAGTGCCTACAAAGATCGCTTCAAAAACGGTCAATTCATGCACTCTTTTTTGAGTCCTGCAGATTACCATCGTCAACACGCACCCGTTGGTGGAAAAGTACTGGAAGCACGTGTTATTCCCGGACAAGTTTACCTCGAAGTAGAAGCTGTTCCGGATGGAAAAGGCGGACATCACATCAAACCAAAACGCTCATTCGACGCACCGGATACCGCAGGTTATCAATTTGCGCAAGCACGTGGTCTCATTATTTTAGATACACCAATTGGTTTGGTGGCCGTGGTTCCAATTGGAATGTGCCAGGTTTCTTCTGTTGTACTTACTGCCGAGGTGGGAGTAACAGTGAGAAAAGGCGAAGAATTATCCTACTTCCAATTTGGCGGATCAGACATTATTCTGGTCTTTGAAGCAGCATCGAATGTGAGTTTCACAGCTCAAATGGGTGTTCATTACAAAATGGGAACCCGCATTGCGCAGGCTTTTCCCGTTATCTAAAAATCATTTTAAACAATACTCATGAAAAAACAAGACAAAAGTTACTACTCGCGTTTCGGAGTGGTAGCGGGGTATTTGCCGCAGGACAAGAAAAACATCGGTGTTTGGTTTAAGGAAATACTGGCTGAAGTAAAAGAGACGATTCTGAAAGATACCACACTCGTGTATCAACCTTCGGTACAAGCTTTAGCAGATTTGATAGCCACCAATGGCATTGTGCGCATGTATGTGACACAAATGATAGAAGAAGTTCCGTCGCCAAACAATTATATTAAATCCGTAGATGAATTATTGGCTACGTTAAATCATATCATTCAGCGGGCGCCAAAATACAATCCGGATCCAGCCAAAAGAAACGCCTTTCCGATGTCTGCATTGTTTGTGTATATGATGTTCACACCTTCCGGAGAAACAGCCTTTCGTTTGACTGATTTCAACAGTGCCATTCGAGCTATTCTTCAAGCCTGGTGCGATTATCTGGATTCTCCTGCTTCGCAAGATGTGTTGAATACGGGAGAATATGGCTGGTTATCACCATCGGCTTATGAATTCAACAAGCTCAATGAATTTATCATCCCGGATAAAAATGCGCCTCATTGGGGATTTGCCTCCTACAACGCTTATTTTCACCGGCAAATCAACCTAGAGTACCGTCCGCTTGCTTCACCTAACGATCCGAAGGTAATTGTTTCTGCAAACGATGGCACAATGTATAACCTAAGCCGAAGGGTCAAAAAATCGGATACTTTTTGGATCAAAAGTCAGCCGTATTCATTGGTAAACATACTCGACAATAGCCCTTACACGGATCATTTTGTGGGCGGCGACGTGATGCAATCATTTTTAAGTGGCGCCAACTATCACCGCTGGCGAGCTCCCATTTCCGGTAAAATTGTAGAAGCTCGAATCATAAACGGACTTATGTTCAGCGAACTCCATTCTGAAGGATTTGATCCTCAAGCAGGGATTTTCTCGCAAGGATTTGAAGCATCCGTGAATACACGTGGACTGGTTATCATTGAAAGTGAAGATCCGATTATAGGAAAAGTAGCTGTTATTCCTATTGGAATTACCGAAATTTCATCGATTACGATTGGTGTAAAAGTTGGACAACAGGTAAAAAAAGGCGAAGAACTGGGCTATTTCAGTTATGGTGGCTCTACCCTATGTCTGGTTTTTCAACCGAAAGCCATCAAACGATTTACGGTGAAAGCTCCCACTACAAAAGATCCAACAGGAGAAGCAATTAATGTCAACGCACAAATTGCAGTTGCGAATTAAAAACCATTTGAAGAGAGTGATGCTGAAAAGCGTCGCTCTTTTTGGTTGATCGTGTTTTTCAATTTTTATAGGAAAATGATTTTTTAAAAGAACTAAATCTCCTATTTTTACTTCAATTGTTATTCAACCCAAATGCATGCAATTTCCACCTTTCTTTCAGCTATCGAATTCTCCGGAAGAAGAAAACAGACCGTATGTGCGATTGTATCAAAATGTAGCCGATCAATTACGTGAAGCTGCAAAAAAGACGAAATGACCAATGAGTAAGCAAAACAAACGCTTCTTTCGAAGCCTGATTCTAGTGTTTTTACCACTATTTCTCATCGCTTGCCATAAAAAAGTATCTTTCCCTTTTAGGGTAATTAATACAACAGAGTATACCATTCAAGTGTTCAAATTTGACGGCTCAGGTGATAAAAAAAGCATTGCTATTGCTCCTTTTGACACCTCGGAAACCGTTATTTTGTCCTATACAAAAGGATTTCGTCTAATGCCCCGAATACTCGGGTATGGTGTTCGCTTGTTTTCCGATTCATTGAATGAATACTCAATTAACTCAAACTCTATTCTTCCCTTTTCCAAAGACTCTCTTTCCGCTGACAATCTCAATACCATCATTATCAAAAAAAAGAACAATGTGTCACTTGATACCACAACCAATATTTTTTATTACGATTTCAAATAGCCATAATAAACCACTAGTAAACAACAGCTTAAAACAGGATTTCACTTTTCATTTTCAAAAAAAAGAAACCCGAAATTTGCATATTCCATTTTAAGATTCTAGTTTCGCATTCAGAATTAACAAAACACTCTAAAAAAGCAACAGTATGTCAGTAGTAAATCTTAAAGGTAAATCATAGACCGGATACTGATCATTCAATGATATTCAGCCCGGTCGAAAGCCGGGTTTTTTGTTGTCTTTTTCCCTCAACTTTCAAAACCGACAAAGGGTAATCCGGAAGCACAGTTGTCACTAAACGATTTCAGAAGCAAAACGCTTTATAAATCTCATTTTGCGACAAGAATTAAACGAAATGTTCTTAAACGTTTCGCGGCTTGTTAATTCAACTTCTTCTACAAAACGGTTTTGAAATAGCGCTGATTTGTCTACAAGACAAGCCTAGCTTTTCGGAAATAACAATCACAACAACAAACAAAACCTTTTTGTTCGGTATTCACTGTTCAGGTTGGTTTTACAACTTAATTAGTGGTTTTCCCTAACGGGACAACACATAACAATCGTTGAAACGGTAATAAGTAAACAATCCTTTACAGCCGTTTCATGAATACGCACAACATGGAACAACATACATTACATCAGGAAATCATCCTGAAAAAATATAAAATGACCGAAATTACGGTCGCGCTTAAAACACATTTCATTGGGTTGGATCACATCATCGACGAAGTGATGGGATTGGTATCATCTTGGTACTTATTTCCGCAAGCACAATTGCGTCCAATGGTGATCAACCTCTGGGGAATGACTGGTTCGGGTAAAACAGCGCTCGTGAAAAAACTGGTCGAATTGTTGGCTTACGAGAAAATGTACGTGCAAATTGACATGGGAGAATTTGAATCGGATTCGGCTACGTGGTTTAAAAACACCTTGACCGATGACTTGGAATTTCTCCATGAACAACCGTGCATCATGTGCATGGACGAATTTCAGTTTGCCCGCACGCTCGACAACAGCGGAAATGAACTAGGGAAAGACAAACTACGCTTTGTATGGGATTTGATCGATAACGGAAAACTTTCGTACATCCCTTCCAACAATGCTTTCTACATCAAACGTGCAGAAGTGTGTTTGATGAACTTGGTGAAAGCCAAAGATCAGGGTGTGGTCATCGAAAACGGGGTTGTGACTACCAACGTTGAACAGTTTTTGGAGATTTTTCAGCACTTCTACTTTGAGAATTACTCGCGCAATGGCAATGCGATGGATGCCGGTTACTTCTTGTCAACCGACTTTGTTTCCGGGGTATACTACTTGTTTAACGACGATGTAACGCCTCAGGAAATGATCAAAGAAGAAGCTGCAAAAAGTGATTTGTTCGGGATCATCGAAATTCTACTCCGCGGATTAAAAACCCGCAATGCCACAAAGGAATTGGATTTGTCGAAAGCGTTGATTTTCATTTTGGGAAATCTCGATGAGGCCTACGATATGAGTAAATCGATGAACCCCGATATCAGTGCCGATGAATTGCATGAAGCGACGTTGAAGATCAACCTCACTTCCATCAAAACTGCGCTGAAGAAACGTTTCAGACCGGAGCAAATTGCTCGTTTGGGGAATAACCATGTGATTTATCGTGCGTTTAAAAATGTCCATTTCCAGGAATTGATTCGTCGTGAACTGGAACGCGTAGCTACATTTATTCGCGAACAATTTCACTTCGAGCTTCAATATGACACCTCGATCAACGAGTTGATTTACCGCGAAGGTGTATTTCCTGCTCAGGGAACCAGACCGGTCTTAACCACCATCAAAAATTACATTGAAGTGTGGTTTGGTAAAATTGTG
>Ga0302292_1001666_pt1 | contig 14035 bp, 10 predicted proteins | sample III_Fen_N2_1_FD_194553 | JGI IMG/M metagenome (GOLD analysis project Ga0302292, IMG submission 194553) | Peat permafrost microbial communities from Stordalen Mire near Abisko, Sweden - III_Fen_N2_1 | ecosystem: Environmental > Terrestrial > Soil > Wetlands > Permafrost | place: Sweden: Abisko...
AAAAATCTTTTCTAATTCTTCTTTTGATTTGCCAAGCTTGATTTGAAGTTTTCCCAACATCTCCTCTTTCTTGCCTTCTTCAAACATTAGGTCATTGTCTGTTAAGACCGCAAATTTCTTTTTGAAATTGCCTTTCTGCTCATTCCAATTTCCATTTAATTCTGTTGTGTTCATTTTATTTCAGTTTTTAATTGGCTTGAATTTGAGCTACTAAGTAATGGCTTTACACTCTATATTTTGTTACATAATTTTGGCGATAAGTTATATCATTCTCACATTATCAAGTTGGGGTAAATTTCCTCTATTCTCTCGACAAATCTTGCTGGGTTTTGAGTGATTTTATAACAATCTGACTAACCTTAAACAAGGTTAGTAGTAATTAACACTATCCTTATAATATTATAAAACCATCCGCCTAAATCTTACTTTAGGTGGATGGTTTATGCAATAACTAACTTGAATGAATAAGCTGAAATGCTAAATGAGCTATTTTTCTTCCGGAGTCGCAGGAGGTTTCTTAACAAATACTCCATCCTTGTCATAAACAAGTGTCATGGTGGTAGCATCCTTAACAATAACTACATGATAGGTCACAACGCTATTTTTTGTAACGCTTACGGCTTCTTTAATGGTATAACCAACATAATCTTTAGCAACATTGTCTGTTATAGGTTGTTGAAGATCAGCAACCAGGACAGAAGTGCGGACACCCTTTTCTTTGGTGTCTGTGGTTTTGGTAGTCTGTGCATTTACTGCCAGAACTGCCATAAATAATATAATAACGATTAAAACTTTTTTCATAATAAATAAAATTATTGGTTTAAAAACTTAAAAATACTCGATGGTTTTTTGGCTTAAGCAGATGTCCGGTTTTCCCATTTAATAATAAAAATATTGGAAAACCCTTAACTTTCAGGCAATTTAGTATTTCTGGTAACTATTTTTAAGAAACCGCGATAAAGGAAAAACCGGTGGCACCAGGCAGATTTGACAATCTCAAATTAACCACCAACAACCAGTTTTAAGTGTTTATTTAATAATTATGTATAACAGATTAAATCTGACCGGCTAAGTGAGATCATTGTAATCTGTCTTAGTTATCTGTAACCTGAACTAAATGATTTTTCTAATGTTTTATATGACAACAAAATAAAACACTATGAAAAAAATATTACTTTGCCTCTTTCTTTTTTCTCCCTGTCTGGTCTATGCCCAAATTGGAGTTAAAGCAGGCCTGAACTTTGCTGACGTTTCGAGTTCTTCTTCAATTAGCTATAAGAGTCAGACAGGCTATAATATTGGTATATTTCTGGCTCCGAAATCCAAAAGAATACTCAGTTCAAAAACTGAATTGATTCTTTCAAAACAAGGGTACAATTATGCGACGAATTCACAGCAGGGAACTGCTGACTTGTTATATATTATGCTGCCAACGTATATGTGTATTAATATAACAAGGTTTTTTCAAATTCATGTTGGAGCACAAATGGCTTATCTTATTAACGCTAAAGCAGATGATAAAACTACTGCAGGAACAACAAATCCCATCTCAAATGCAATGCAATATTATAACCGATTTGATTATGGTGTTGGTGGAGGACTTGAGATTCACCCTTTTAAAGGATTGCTGGTCGGATCAAGAATCAATATTAGCTTAGCAAATTTATATAAAGATGCGCTCAATGGTCAGATGCCATCATTTGCAAGTATTAATGTAAAACAAAATCTGTTTCAGATATATACCGGATGGCATTTTGGCAAATAACCTGCTTAATAAATAGTGATCCGGAGTACCTGTCAGGCGTAAAAAAAAGAGGCCGTCTTTTTGAGACAGCCTCTTTATAATATTGTATCAGACTTTTAGTTAAAGATATATCTGATCCCTAATTGGATCTGGTATCTCGAAAAAGTACTTACATCATCCTTGAACGCATTCGTATAAGGAATCTGGTTTACTCCATCCAAATATGGGAAAGAGAATATAGGGGTTGTACCATCCGTATCTAATTTAACAAATGTTAATGGACTCATTGTAGTTGGGAGTTTATATGTTCCCCAATTCTTGCTCAATAAGTTCGTAAAATTAAAGATATCTGCGGTAAACCTCAGAGTATGGGAAGTTTTCCCTACAATTATTTTTACATCTTGTGTGAAGTTCAAGTCCACTCTGTGTGTCCACGGCAAAACTAAACCTTGTCTTTCAGCAAATTTGCCTCTGCGACCATTCAAATATGGATTAGATGTAATAAAAGTATTCAATTGATCCCATAATTCTGTCTGTGTTCTTGTATCAGCTACACCACCGACAGGAGACGCGTCTACAAGCTTTATTTCGCTGGCATCTCTTGGAATATAGATTAGGTCATTACTAAAACCATCATTATTCAAATCACCATTATATACATACGACAAGTTAAACGCATTGTTTGGAGAAGCTTCGTACAATAAACTGATTGAACTTGCAAATATCTTGGCATATTCTTTTCTATAAGACAAACTACCAATGATGCGATGAGGCAAATAGTTATTGGAATAACCTAAATCAAAGCTATTTGAATTACCTACAACCGGTCTTGAGCCCCACATTGTTGATGCGGTTGAACCATTTACTACAGCGTCTTTAGCCACCTGACGGGTATAGGCGATACTTGCAAAGAAGTCCTTCATTTGTTTTTGAACCTGTATAGTTCCTGTCCAGATATAACCTGCGTTTGCGTTAGTCATATAAATAGCATTCCCGATTGTTGGGTTGGATTCAGATACTGGTACTCCGGTTATTGGATAGATCGATTTTACCGGGAATCTGATTCTGCCATCACTCAAAGTAATTAAACCAGTTGACGGGAGAGCAATGTTTTGGAATACCGATGCATTTATATTTTTTGTATAAGAACCTTCAGCAGTAATAGTAAATCCAAATATTTTTTTATCTACCGCTAAACTACTCTTAAATACTTGTGGAAATTTATAATTAGGATCCGTTACGTTAATGGAATATGATTTACTTAAGCCGGCTGTTGCAGTTGGCCTGTAAGCATTTGGATCCGGACTAAACAAATAACCGGTACCAGCAGAAACAGAACCAAATAATGCCATCCCGCTATTTGAAGCCTGATTACTAATCCATACAAACGGCGGAGCACCCTGGAATAACCCGGCACCACCACGGATCTGTAATGATTTATCCTCAAGAACATCATAGTTGAAACCTACACGGGGAGAAAACTGAATTGCTGAGCTTGGAGCAGCTCCGGTATTAGCATGTACCCCATTATAGAATCTGGTTAACGTATCAACTACCGGGTTATAAAGGAATGTGTTATAGAAATGGGTATAATCAACTCTTACACCATAGCTTACGGTTAATTTTTCAGTTGCTTTCCATTTATCTCTTATAAAAACACCAATTTCTAATGTTTTGGGGCCCACTAATGGAAATGAACCACTACCTAAAGTATATGATAAATCATATCTTGCAGCTGGCTTAACTCCTGCCGCTGATGAATAAAAATCTGCTAAACTATTAAAACGGTAAACACCTTCATAGGCAGGAGAGAATCCATTTTCATATGTTTTATATGAGTTCTGTGTTCCAAAACTGAATTCATGAGAACCTTTATATACGGTAAATATATCATTGAACTGATAAACATTTGTGTTTAATAAGTTATTATAGGTATATTGTTCGTATCCAAATGAAGTAAAAGGTTGTCCATTACCATCCAGAATATCTACCAATGGAAAGGCAGAAGATGTTAAAGGAGTTCTGAAGTCTCTCAATCTTGTGTATCCAAGTTGTAATTTGTTGTTCATGACATTCGAAAAGTGAGTATTTAATTCACCAATAAACATGTCAACATTATTATTGATGACATAACCCGAACCATAGAAAGGCATTGCATATTGGCCCGGTGTTCTGCCGTAGGAAGTATTTGCAGAGCCACTATTAGATGCTTGAATATCTGCGGAAGAACGAAGTAAATTATACTTGAATGTAAATGTGTTTTTATCATTTATATTCCAGTCAATTTTTGCCGATAATCTTTTTGATTCTGATGTATAGGAATATCCCTGATATGGTCCAGGATCATAACCATAATTAGTTTTCAAAAATTGTGCCAGTGCATCCAAATCAGCAGCTTTAGCATTTGATACTGTAGTTCCATTTGCCGGACTGTCTGCAGTAGAAGCTGTCCATAATGTACCCGGAGCTGTTCTTTTTTCTTGTTCTGCGTTTAAGAAGAAAAATAATTTATCCTTAATAATCGGACCACCGATAGTGAATCCTTGTAAGCCATAATTATAATCCTGTTTGGGCATTGTTACATCACCAACTTTATAACCTTGCAGGTTTTTGTTTTTGATGTAATCATAAACAGAAGCGTACATCTTATTACTACCGCTACGGGTTACTGTATTAATACTTCCACCGTTAAATCCACCATATTTAACATCATATGGTGATACATTCACCTGGATTTGTTCAACAGCATCCAATGATATAGGCTGAGCACCGGTTTGTCCACCGAGTGTTCCGTCACCTAAGCCAAAAGAGTTATTGAAGTTAGCACCATCTACAGTAATATTATTCAACTGTGAACTAATTCCACCGAATGATAAGTTATTCTGGGTTGGTACTAATTTAACTACATCTTTCCAGGACCGGGAAATCGTTGGAAGTGATGTAATCTGTGCACGAGTCATAGTTTCCTGCATCCCTGTTCGACTAGTATTAAATACTTTGTCCTGGGTGGATGTTACAACTACTTCTTTTAAAGTCGTACTTGATTCTGAAAGCTTAAAGTTAGATTTATAAGCCTGACCTAACGACAGAATAACATTTTCTTCTGTGGCATTTGAGTAGCCAATAAAAGTTACTGTTATCGTATATGGTCCACCAATTTTTAGGTTAGGAAGGTTGTATCTTCCGTCACTACGGGTAGTAGTACCATAACGAGTTCCACTGGGTTGGTGTACCGCAATTACGGTTGCACCAGCCAAACCTCCATGAGAATCCGTCACTGTTCCCAGGATTTCTGATGTGGTTTCCTGTGAGAATGCCAGAACGGATGAAAATATCATCACCAGTCCCAGCATAATTTTTTTTAATTTTACCATACTTTATTCTTTTTAAATACTTTTTAATTGTTGTTAATAATAAATTAAATGGTTATAAGGATTAAAAAAGTCCAACAAGTTTAATGTAATTACCTGATTATTTGGTTACACCGGAATTACATTTTTGTTAAATCCGGCGACTCAATATACATCTCTTTAAAAAGAATTTTATCAGTTGGTGAAAATTAGTTTCTAACAAATTATGAGCCTTACTTATTATAAAGTATTTGAAGGAAATATTATTTTCTAACTCAGGAAGCCTTTCTGAGTTGGAAAGAAAGTTGACAATTTGCAAAAACTGTAATATCTGACCAGATTTTGGGCAGAAAGGTCGAAAATTGACCTTGAAAATTGAACCGGGTTTCATCTAAATTTGCTTAGGTCCCGAGCAGCACTATTCACAGCACCGCAAAGTTGGTCAGAGCGCTGCTCTGGCGACAAAGATGTTTAACTCAATGTCAGACGAAAATCAGTGGCTATGTTCTAATTTTATGTGCCATTGTTCATTCCAGATACCATTTGAGTTGGCCTTTGCCAGTGGTTATAAAATTTCGTAAACTTTTTTGGATAAATCCTGTCCATGCATCACGGCACACATTGTAGCATTCATAGGTTGGAACCAATCCAATTTGAGTGAAAATCAACTGTGTTTTGTTGTCTTGTTTGGAAATTTCAAAAGTAATTTTATTGCCAATCCATTCACCCGGATCTTTGGTAAATTTAAAATAGTTGTCCTCAACCAACCAGACTACTTTTCTTCCGGGAATCATTTCAATTATTTTCATTTTGCAGCGATGATTGTCTTCAAAATGATATGTCCACTCATCATTAAGCTTATCCGTGTTACCGTCAATTTCTTCGCTCCACCAGGCACGGGGGTTATTGATGGAATTAAAAACTTCATCTTGTGACTTGTCAACTAAAATTGTAGTTGTAAAATTTTGATTTTGCATGATGTTTTTTTTAAGTGGTTAAAATTATTCCGGCATTCCTCTGGCTTTATTGTTAAACTTTACCAGGCAACTCATAATATGAACATTCCACCCCTCTTCACAATCATTGAAACATTCAACATCCGGCACTAAACCACTGTGCATGAATTTAATCAGAGTGGCATTTCATTTGTTGGAAGTCTCAAAGACAACATCTGCCCTGTTCCATTCAATCCTGGTTATAATCCAATCCAAATTGCAGCCGGTTACTTTCTGTAACAAGCCACACAACTTTATTGTTTGAGATAATTTCTATCAAAGTCTGATTTGAATGTTACCGATTGGAATTATGAAGGTTAGGTCTGTAACGTAATTCAAGTGTTTAACGAAGAACCTCAAACGTTTATTAAACAATAATTACCGTTTACAGCTTTTCAATATTTAGCCTTGAGAATAATTATCATGTTCACTCCGTTATTATGCAGAGTTCTTTATGATAAAAGTATTTCTTTTTACCGCGGGGAAAATTATTATTATACTAGTTGTTGTATGTCAGCTACTTATAACTTCCTGTTCCATAAAAGTCTATACTGACCCTCCTCTCCCGAAAAAGCGCATTCCTGAACCATCTGTCGTGAATCTTGAAAACCATAAGGAAAAGAAAAAACTGATAATTTCATAAATGCAGTCACCGGAAAAGTGTTAAATCCGCATAATTTCCGTTTTGCTGAAATCTTTAAAACCGCACAAAAATACCTTTGTGTTCCAAATTTTATGGAGGAACAATAATGAATTGCATGGAGTGCTTAGGATCGTAGCTTAATCACACACTCGGGTATTTCCCCTGCAGTAATAAATTTATCCACACATCCTCTACAAATGGCATGACTATCACTTCATTAGACAATCACTGGTGGAAAGAAAAGTTTAATTTCGGAACACGTGTTCATGAATAATTGCCCGAAGTAAATTTTTATCTCCCAGGACGACCACTATATGCGGATTTAAAACTTGGCTCAATTCTTGCAGCTTATCATTTAAGAATAGCAATAATTGTACTGTCTTATTTAAATTGATAATTTGATTTATCCTTAAAATAATGGTATACAATCATAGACACGTAACCAGAATTGGCATAATAATAATCACTACTACTCTGATACTATTGTGCCGGAATATTAATGCTCAGCCGGGTTATTATCCCATATTACGCAGACCTCCTGTCCGTCAAATAATTGTTCCGTACCCGCCAAGACAAAGTTACCGGCAGGATTATAACCAAAATATCAGTCCTGACGGCTTTCAGCCATTCATAAGCTTCGGCATTCATTTTGATCCCCTTATAAGCTGGTTTACAACTGATGGATATAATACCCGCAGCGATGGAGTAGTTCCCGGATTTAATTTCGGCGTATCTTATAACAGATATTTTAGCCCCAATTATTCTTTCTCCTCAGGGATAAATATTATTAATTCAGGAGGAAGACTTATCAGCAGAGAGGCTACAAATTTCGAATTGAATAATTATGGCAGCGTTATCGTCCCTCCGGGAGAGGTAATTTCTTATAAAATAACCTATCTCTCAATACCCCTTGGACTAAAGCTCCAAACAAGCCAGATCGGTTTCGGAAGATTTTTTGCAGATCTTGGATTCGATCCTAAAATCATGATCTCAGGAACGGCAGACATACCGTCACAAGAAATTAAAGGCGGTAACGCCTCGCCGGAACTGAACATATTCAACCTTTCATTCCATGTATTGGCGGGGATGGAATATCCACTCGGGGAGTACAATAACTTCCTTCTTGGTATTGGATTTGACAAGAACTTATTTGACATTACAAGGAATAACGGATCTCAAGCCTCTGCTGTGGTTATAGAGAAAATGTTATCATTCAGGATGGGGATCACCTTTTAGTTATTGAGTAAAACTGGTTCCAGATCAAAAGAGTTCAGATTAGAGCCCTAATGGCAAATCAAGATAATCAAACACTTACATGCTTATCCATGCAGGTGTTTTTTTGTTGCAAGGTTCTTGTAAGGTTCTTGCAGATATTATGACTATTTGTTTAAATTTATGCACGGATAAGTAGGAGTTAATTCTTTGCCTTATAATTAACCCACATACGAAATTTCTTCATCAGGACTGTAGGTGGTAATTTTGGAGTACAAAAAGTGTCATGAAAAAGCGTAAAAAAAGACCATTCTTATTTTCGAAACGTATTGATGAAAGCCTGAATGACATTTACAACGCCTATAAATTTACTACACGTTTTTTTAAAGAAGTATTTAAGAAACCTTTTTACCTGAACGAGATAATTAACCAGTGTTACGAAATAGGATTAAAATCTCTCGGACTCATTTCTATTACTGGCTTTATTATCGGTGTTGTTTTCGTCAAACAATCCCGTCCTTCACTTCAGTCGTTCGGAGCCGTATCATGGCTGCCTTCATTAATGGGGATTGCTACTGTAAGGGCCTTAGGTCCATTAGTTACCGGGTTAATAAGTGCAGGTAAGATAGGTTCAGGTATTGGTGCAGAACTCGGATCTATGAAAGTGACCGAGCAGATCGATGCGATGGAAGTATCAGCAATTAACCCGTTTAAGTACCTGGTGGTTACAAGGGTGGTAGCCGCTACTATTTCTATCTTCGCCCTGGCAATGTTCTGTAATTTTGTCGGTCTTCTGGGATCCTATGTAAATGTTAATGCGCACGAAGGGATTAGCGTCATTAGTTATCTACAAAATGCATTCAGCTCGATAGGACTTATTGATATAGTTACAAATGCAACAAAATCTATTACATACGGATTCACAATCGGGATTGTCGGATGTTACAAAGGATTCAATGCGAGCCAGGGCACCCGAGGTGTGGGTTCAGCGGCAAATAAAGCTGTTGTAATCTCAATATTTTTAATATTTATCGAGGAATTTATCATTGTCCAGTTAGTTAATTGGATCCGATATCTTTGAATGAATGAAAAGATTTGATAAAAGAAATACAATAAATGAAAACGAATCGGTTATCTCAATAACCGGATTATATAAGTCGTTTGACAATCTCCAGGTTTTAAACGGCATCGACCTTAATCTTTATAAATGTGAGAATATTGCAGTGTTAGGCAAATCCGGATCCGGGAAATCAGTATTACTTAAAATAATTGTCGGATTACTCAAGGCGGATAAAGGTGAAGTTTATGTACTTGGCAAACATATAACTGAATTAAGCACAATGGAACTAAATGCTTTGCGCTTGCGCATAGGATTCTCCTTTCAGAGCAGTGCCTTGTATGACGGGATGAATGTTTTCCAAAATCTTGCCTTCCCTTTAACGATGAATGTAAAAAATCTCAGCAAAATAGTGGTCAGGGATACAGTTGAAGAGGTGCTTAGTGCTGTTGACCTGTCAGATAAAATAAATCAAATGCCATCTGACCTTTCCGGAGGACAGCGCAAAAGAATAGGCATTGCACGAGCGCTGATTACAAAACCTGAAATAATTCTTTACGATGAACCTACAGCGGGGCTGGACCCTATTACCAGTATAGGCATCATAGATCTTATTAACGAAGTTCAGCAGAGATACAAAACGAGTTCTCTCATTATTACCCACGACCTGACATGCGCTAAAAATACCGGAGACCGGATTGCAATGATTGATGAAGGCAAATTTCTGAAATTAGGTAAATTTGAAGAGGTTTTTGATTCTGACAATGAACACATAAAAGGCTTCTTTAATTACAATTTTATACAATAACATATGAAGGAATCATCTCAGAGACATACTGTTATAGTTGGTCTTTTTGTCCTAATTGGATTGGCAATTCTTATTGCAGGTGTTCTTATGGTGGGCAACCTGAATAAAAAATTTGAAAACAAAATCAGATTAGTTGCATTATTTGATGATGTAAGCGGACTACAAAAGGGTAATTATATCTGGTTTTCAGGTGTAAGAATAGGCACCGTGAAAAGTCTCGGATTTTATGGAGCTACCCAGGTGGAAGTAAGTATGGATATTGATAAGAAAGTTCAGCACCATATTCCAAAGGATGCCAGGGTCAAATTGGGCAGTGATGCATTTATCGGTAACAGGATACTAATTATTTATGGAGGCACTATCCAGGGTGATAAGGTTAATAATGGTGATACATTAAGAGTTGAAAAAACGCTCTCGTCTGAAGAGATGATTAATACATTACAGGCAAACAATGAAAATCTTAAGGTGATAACATCCGATTTTAAAATTATAAGCAATAAACTGGTTGCCGGAGAAGGAACATTAGGGAAATTATTAAATGATGATGAGGTGTATAGAAACTTCAATCATGTACTTTCATCACTTAAAGATGCTTCTGAAAAGGCACAACAAATTGCCGGCTCACTTTCCACGTTCAGCTCTGGTCTCAACAGAAAAGGGACCCTTGCCAATGAACTGACTACCGATACCATTGTTTTTAAATCTGTTAAGACATCGCTTCTCCGGTTGCAGCAAATAGAAGACACTGCAGCTCTCTTTTTAACCAACCTGAAACAAGCCGGAAATAATCCTGATACGCCTATTGGCGTGCTTCTTCACGATAAGAAAAGCGGTTCTGATTTAAAGGAAACTATCAGGAATCTGGATAGTAGCTCCCAAAAACTAGATGAGGACCTAAAAGCTATACAGTCAAGTTTTTTGCTCAAAAAGTATTTTAAACAAAAAGCAAATGACAATAAAAGGGATTCGCTTAAAAAATAGGAATCCTGACGTATTCACGATTTCATTGGTTACTTTAACGTTCTCAATAATAGTTACTTATTTCCTCCCGGTTCCCGGTCGTGCTTCGCTATTGTATAGACCATCCTTTATAACCATTGCCATATCCAGATAAGCCTTTGTTGCGTCCGCTTTTTCCGCTGTTTTCAAAGCATTGCTGCTCATTTGCCTGGACAATAAAGGATCCGCTTTTAAATACAAGATCTTCTCAGAAATCTCTATCGGATTATTTTCAGTAAGAAACCCGTTATATCCATCTTTAATAAGCATGGAATGAGTCTCAATCCTGTTGGCGATAACAGGTTTCCCTGATGCCATATATTCTAAAACTTTTTGTGGCGGCGACATTTGGTATACCCGGTTATTTTCCAGGAAGCTCAGGCATACATCAGATAACCCGATAACTCCGGGGACATGGTCGTAATCAATTTTGCCAAGACATATAACATTATCCTGAAAATTTTTCACGGTAAAATAATCCATAATTGTTTCTGTCTGAAGCCTATCGCTTCCGGCAACAACAAAAAGTATATTCCTGTCTTTCCTGAATGTATATGATAAACTTTCCAGCATCATTTGTAAACCTCTCTTCTCGGAAATACAACCGGTGTAACACACAACAAAATAACCCTGTTCTTTTTTTCTGATAATTGAACCATGAAGATCTGTTAAGGCAGGATTTGAAAATTTATCCTTATCAATACTGTGAGGAGTGAGATAGATATTATAACTTTTGTGCAACCTGAGATATTGCATAATAGGTTCGGAAACAACAAAGTTTGCCTTACTTGCCCTGATACCTCTGATTATGAAATATTCTGTAATTTTCTGCATTAATCTTTCTATCCCCGACAATCTGTCGAGTCCGATCATCTCATGTACCTGGTATACATATTGGAAGCAAGGTTTTTTCAGCCAAAGTGCAATAGGACTGTAATTATGACCTATAAAAACAGCATCGGATCCGTCTGTGTTAAGTATTCGAGCTATCTTTCTGCAGTAGTTCAGCATGCCTATTACTGGGAAGCTGCTTAATTCTATATTATCAAGGGAAATTATGTGAGAATAAGGTAGCTGTTTTCGTAAGAAATCAGTCTGGTTTGTATAGATATTGATCCTGAAGCGGGTTGAAATAAATGATAAAGTATGAATAATCACCACATTTCCCAGTGACTCCGGTTCCTTGAAGTAAAAAAACGCCGAAATTGATTTTATATCAGGCTCAGAGTCAATCATCTTATGTGATTTAACAATAAATTTGAAGCATTGGACAAACAATGAGTTAAATGGTTTAAGCGTCTCATTTAAGTCCAATTTTCTGTATAAGATTTTCATAGCGCGGATCTCCATGTAATGAAAAGAAAAGAGGGTCAACCTTAAGCCAAACCATATCCTCCTCATGCGCCGTAAAAGCATTTTGCAGTGCTTGCATCGCCTTTTCCTTATCGTCCATTGCTGCATAGATTGTGGCGGCGAAGTAATAAGCGCTTCCGATGTCCGTTTTCAGGGCTCTGGAGGTGAGTTCATTTATAAACTCAGCCGATTGCCTTTTATTCCCTGTTTTGAAGAAAGCTATTCCAAGATATCCTATAAAACTGGCACTTAAGTCTTTAACTGGTCTATTCCCAAGATTTTTTTCATATAGCCCTATTGCTTTTTCATACTGTCCAAAGCTTACATAAATTCTCATAGAGTTATAAATCAGAAAGTTGTCATTCTGAAATGTTTTCATGTATGTATCAACTTCTTCAAGGGCTTTTTCCTTTTGCCCGCTGTAGCAGTAAGCCAATGCCCGGGTAACGTACTTATTCCCTGTTAAATCATGCTCATTTAAAGACAGTTCGCTGATATTAAGCGCTTCCTGAAATTTCCCGATAATTAATAAGTACTGAACAAATTCAAGATATACCTCCGATGATGAAGGATTTAGCCGATTTACAATCTGGTATTCTCTCCCTACGGATTCAAAATCCCAGTTGTACCAGAGATCGACCGATGCCATGTAAGTATGAGCCATAACAGAATTTTCATCAAGCTGAAGTGCTTTTTGCAGTAGAGGTTCCGTTTTTTCGAGAACCTGTATCCGGTTTAATTTCCCATAAAGATCATTCCCCTGGATCAGGGCAAAGAAAGCCAAAGTAGCGTATGCATCTGCAAAACCCGGATCAAGTTTAATTGCCTTTTCAAGCAATAGCTCTGCATTTTCGATCTGTCCTTGTCCCACAAGAGCCTGCAAAAATAAAAGATAGGCTTCTGTATTCTCTGTCGGCCTGGCCGTAATTCTTTTCTTTACTTCAGGATTAAGTACCACCTTTAGGTTATCGGCAACTTTTTGAGCTACATCACTCTGTATATCAAGCAAATCGATAGCAGTCATCGTTCGTTTATAATCTTCCGACCATAAGAGTTGTTCATTCCTGCCATTGATAAGCCTTACTATTACTCTGACATTATTGCCGGAAACGCTTACGTTCCCTTCAAGCACAAAAGCAACACCCAGTTCGCGGGCGATCTCGCTTACGGGAAGCTTCGAACCTTTGAATCTCATACTTGATGTACCTGAGGGGATTCTGAGACCACCAATTTTAAAAAGATGGTTCAGGATTTCCTGCATCATACCCTCACTGAAATATTCCTGTGCCGGATCGCTGCTCATGTTCTCGAGTGGAAGAACAGCTATCGATTTGTCGACTGTATCTGAGGCAACTTTATTCTGCCGGTGTAAAAGAAAAAATCCGGCAGCTATTAAAACAAAAACAAGTATTGGCCAGAGTATTTTTTTCATCCTCCGATTTCCTGATCTCATGGAATCCGGAGGGGATCCCACCGAGTTAATTATATTGTGGTCAGTTTTATCCTTGTTGTCGGATTTTTTTAACCCTTCTGTTATATCCTTTATTGCGTTTGCAAGCTTGTTTACCTGGTTGTTAAACTGCGTTTTGTTCATGTTTTCTTTAACACTATCGGCAGGACCCAGCGGACGATTAACACCAGCCTCCCGGTAGATAAATTCTATCGAACGAATTACCCCTCCAAGCTCATTTTCAAGCAGTTTTGTGTCCTCTTCGTCGAGATTATGAATCTTAACAGGTAATATTCTGCTCGCGACATTCCCGTTTGAAAGCTGAACATCTCTACCAAAACTATCTTCATTTGCTGACTTGATAAAAGAAAGAAACTCGTTTTTCCAGGCAAAACAGTCGGGATCACAATAGGTATGGGAAACA
>Ga0302292_1001667_pt1 | contig 14029 bp, 13 predicted proteins | sample III_Fen_N2_1_FD_194553 | JGI IMG/M metagenome (GOLD analysis project Ga0302292, IMG submission 194553) | Peat permafrost microbial communities from Stordalen Mire near Abisko, Sweden - III_Fen_N2_1 | ecosystem: Environmental > Terrestrial > Soil > Wetlands > Permafrost | place: Sweden: Abisko...
TCGTGAGTTTGACTTATTCAATTAGCAAGTAGGTTTGATTTTTGATGCTTGATTTTTGATGAGATTCAGGTAAGAATACAATTACAGTAAACGACGGAAAATTGGTTATCGAAGCAATCTTTTAGATAAGAGGAGAAACCAATCCAGCATCAAAAATTTAGCATCCAACATACTACTATAAATGTCTTTCATCCCTTAAAATGAACCGTTTAATCAATAATCGAGTTTTTTGGTACGATTATCGCAGAAAGATCACAACTTTTGTACAAACAATTCGTCTACTCAATTGTGAAACGTTTATTACTGTATAGCATATTATTCCTGATCATTCCTGTGAATGTCTTTGCTTCGCACATTATAGGCGGTGAAATTTGGTATGACTACTTGGGTGGAGATCAATACCGTATCCACATTGCACTCTACCGTGACTGTGCTTCTACAGGGGCAGCGTATGACAATCCGCTTAGCTTAGGGATTTTCAATTCGAACAATCAATTGGTGCAAGAAGTCAGTGTACCGTTTCCGGGTAGTAACAACTTACAGGTCGTTTTTAATAATCCGTGCGTTACACCGCCTTCGGGAATTTGTGCTGAACGCGCTATTTATACTACCATTATCACATTGCCACCTACTCCAGGTGGATACACGGCTGCTTATCAGCGTTGTTGTCGCGGTCCGAATGTGACCAACCTCAACAATCCTGACGACACCGGATTAACGCTTTCAACTTTTATAACGGGTACCAATTCAAATGCGTTGGTGAACAGTACACCAAGATTCACCAATTATCCGCCATTGGTATTGTGTAATAACGAAGATTTGATTTTCGACCACAGCGCCACCGATCCCGACGGAGATAGTTTGGCGTATGAATTAGTAACGCCTTTCGCCGGAGCAAATGGTATCAATCCTGCTCCCGCTCCACCACCCGCTCCGAATTATCCGCTCGTAAGCTGGGCAGGAAGTTTTAACGCAGCGGTGCCTTTAGGTCCGGGATCTACAACTACCATTAATCCCGTAACCGGTGAATTGTTTGTAGATGCCAACAATCTAGGTTTATACGTTGTTGGAATTCGCGTAAAGGAATACCGAAACGGTGTGCAGATTGCTTCAACCACTCGTGACTTTTTATTCCGCGTAGTGAATTGTATTGTTGAACTACAAGCCGTGGTTACCGATCAGGAAAACTCTCCCGGATTTGTTTCTTACTGCCAAGGTTTAACCTTTACATTTGATAACCAAAGCTGGGGCGGGCAAAGTTACGCTTGGGATTTTGGTGTTTCAGGCATTACAACCGATGTAAGTACTGCTTTTGAACCAACTTACACCTTCCCTTCTCCGGGCACTTACAACGTTACATTGATTGTGAATCCGGGGTGGCCGTGCAGCGATACTACCGTGATGCCGTTTATCTTCAACAATCCGCTGGAAGTTGATTTTACCTACGACGATTCTTTGTGTTTCTTCGGAAACTCGGTTGATTTTGTAGGTGAAATTTTAGCTGGAAGTCCAAACGCTACACTCACTTGGGATTTCGGTCCTTCGGCTTCTATTCCTTCAGCAACAGGCAGTAACGTGAATAACGTAAACTTCAGCACTACAGGCTCTCACGATGTGAAATTGGTAGGAACATTCGGTATTTGTTCTGATTCTATTACCCATTCGGTTTTCATATTGCCCGAACCTGTTGCCGCGTTCAACTTACCGGTAAATTATGAATGTAACGGACTCACCCATACATTCGACAATACTTCGCAAGGTTCTACCAGTTACAATTGGGATTTTGGCGTGCCGGGAGTGAATACAGATGTGAGTACAGCTTTTGAACCGACCTTTACTTTCCCTGCCTCGGGAACCTATATTGTCACCTTGATCTCTTCCGTTTCGGCAGGTTGTTCGGATACGATTCAAAAATCATTTACTGTTTACGAACCACTCAGTGTATCGTTTACGCACAATGATTCGCTATGTATTACCAACAACAGTTTCAATTTTGTGGGTAATGTAAGTGGTCCTTCCATTACAACTTATTCATGGAATTTTGGACCAAATGGGACACCGAGCACGGCAACAACGTTGAATGTTTCCAATGTAGTTTACAATCAGCCGGGGCATTTCAACGTAACACTTACGGCAAGTTTCCTTTCGTGTAGTCAAACAGCAAGTTCATCTTTATTCGTCTTCAAAGAACCGACTATTAACTTTGGTTTAGAAGACGGCTTGCAATGTGTTCCGTTTCCGGCTCAGTTTATCGATTCGTGTACTTCGGATACGCCTTTGTATTATTTGTGGGATTTCGGTGACGGAGGCACATCCACCTTAGCCAATCCGATGCACGTTTACACACAACCCGGACAATATCCGGTAACACTGCAAGTACATACGTTGGCAGGTTGTATCGAAACACTTACGCTTACGCGCAATGACCTCATCAATGTGCATCCGCGGCCGGTTTCCATTTTCACGGTAAATCCACCAACAACAGATATTTGTCATTCGACCATTTCATTCAACGATCAATCGCAAGGAGCCATTTCGGTATGGTATAATTTTGACGATACCAACGAACTGATCGAGGATTCACCGACTTCTTCGCTCGACGATCCTGTTTATATGTACCTGACTTCGGGAACACACTATCCGCTTCAGATCGCTACAAATGAGTTCGGATGCACCGATTCGAGTCGTCAGCAAATCATCGTTGAGCCGTTTACGGTTTACATTCCAAACGCTTTTACGCCGGATGGAAACGATTACAACAATACGTTCTACGCCAAATCGTACTTGGACGCTTCTGAATGGGAAATGCGTATTTTCAATCGTTGGGGCGAATTGTTGTTTACCTCTCACGACCAATACGAAGAATGGGACGGCATGTACAAAGGCGAATTGGTTCCTTCTGGAATTTACACCTACGTAGTGAAATACACTCCTTGTTCTGTTTGGGAAGGCGAGCAGAAATTAGTAGGGCATGTGAATGTGTTGCGGTAGTTTTTTGAGTTTTTCAGTTTGGTGAGTTTTTTGAGTTTCTAAAATCTACCAACTTACCAACTTACCAACTTACCAACTTACCAACTTACCAACTTACCAACTTAAAAAACTAATCAACTATTAAACTTACTACCCATTGTCCAGCCCAAAACCGTTGCACGCTCTTTTGCCAGTTGTGCTTTTTCGCCTTCGAATAATTGATCTACGGTTGCATGGAATAAGTGTACCCATCGGTCGAACAAATCCTTATTGAGTTTCATGCCTGTGTGTTTTTCGGTGACGTTGGTGGTATACCCCGGTTCATCCAACAAAACGAAACTCCAAAAGTGTACCATTTTCGGTAAATGTTCCACAAAATTGAGGTGCGCAAAAAACGGTGCCAATTGCTCATCTTTTAATACGGCTGAATAGAACGTATCTACCAGTAATTCAACATCTTTCTTATGCTCTACATCATGCATCTTTGCTATCGGTTGGTGTAGTACAAAGTTACTTTTTTAGTCATCTGTTTTCAGTAAAAAGCAGTTTAAAAGTTTACTTTTTTTAGTTGTTGACATATACTTCATATCAAAACCAACACGTATGAAACCGTATATCATCTTCGTCCTTTTGCTGGTCTTCGTATCCATCAACACCAACGGTCAAACACCGGATTCAAACACCAAAAGAGTTGCTCGAATAAATCAATCGGCCAAAGATCAGGTACTGATTCCGATGTCATTCAACAAAGCGCTTTTCAGAGATGTGGCAGCCTTGAAACAATTGGACGGAAAAAAAATAGACAGCATCGAATTGGTTTACACCGCCAATAAACTCAATCCGGCTTTCAACCAACAGCAACTGAACGAAGCGCGGATGAAACAATTCAGAAAAACCTATCCGGAATTGCTGGCAACGAATCCTTCACTAACGTATGTGGAACAAAACGGTGCAGCATCTCGTGAAGAAGCAAAAGAACTGTTTCACGGTTTTATCGTGCATTACAGCACACCAGAAAAATCGTTGAAGAAAGGGTTGGTTGATAACAGCAATCTGCCACAAACGTTTACGGTTGACAATTCGCAAGGTGGTGATTTTAATCATCCTTCGGGTAGTACGGTTCATATTCCGGCTAATTGTGTGGTTCACACCGATGGTTCGCCGGTAATTGGAAGTTACACCATTTCGTATACCGAATACAGAAATGCGGCACAAATTGCCTTTTCGGATATACCGATGACCTTTGATGAAGCCGGTAAGCGCTTTCAGTTTAACTCCGTGGGAATGTATGAACTGCGTGGTGCACAACTAGGAAAAGAATTGCGCTTGACCCAACCGATAGTTGTTGATTTCAACTGCACGGAGGTTAAAGAAAATGTTGATTTTTATGAATTGGACGACACCAAAGGCACTTGGGAAAAGAAACATCGGGTGGCGTTCAAACCTAAAATGGCCGATTTGAAAAGAGCTGTTCCACAAGACATGAATCAACAACCGCGTGCTGTTCAGAAAAATCCTTGGTGGAAACGCACCAAACGAAAATTGAGTGACAGTGAATGGAAAAAATACGATTCATTGAAAAAAGCCGAGCCGGCAATGATTCACAAAGCCATTCGTGGGGAAATCCGTAAAACCAAAACCATTCGCATTGCCCGCCGACATTTGTTTGAGTTTAACCAATACTTGCCTGAGCCTGCTATTCGCGTGTTTCATCAAAATAACCGGGGAAGTGATAATTTTGAGCAGAGTACCTTATTGGCGGAAGGTGCAGACGCAGGACATACCTACCCGGCACTTGTGAAAGGACTCAACTCACCTAGCTTCGGGGTTTTTAATTGCGATCAGATCTTTCGTACCGAACAGCAATTGAGCATCGCACCAACCTATATCGATGAAAAAACCGGAAAATCCATCAATGACGGAAATGTGGCCTGTGTGATCAACTTAAACGTGAATGGTTCATTCAGCTTCAATCCGAAAACTATTACCTGTGATCCGGCAGCAAAAAGTGTCATACTACTGTTTACCGAATCGAAAGGCGTTTATGTCTTATCGGCAGAAAAATACGCAGCTCTCAAACTACAAAATCAGGGAGCAATTACTCTGGCCATGGAAAATATTTCAGATTCCGTTAAAACATCGGATGACTTAAAAACCTATTTAGGACTTTAATACCCAAACCCTAGATTAACAGCAGATAGATTCGGGTGGACTACAGGCTGCCCGAATTTTCTTTATCTTCCTTAAACCAGCCGGAATACATCACATAATTGTTCGCAATGCGCATTACTTCGCCTTCAAACAATTCTTTGGAAATTGACTTTACTTTTTTGGCAGGAACTCCCGCGTAAATCGAGCCTGCTTCAACACGCGTACCTTCCAACAAAACAGCTCCTGCGGCAATAATACTTCCCGATTCGATGTAACAATCATCCATCACAATTGCGCCCATTCCTATCAACACATTATCTTCTACCGTACAACCGTGTACCAAGGCATTGTGTCCAACAGAAACGTTATTCCCCAACACGGTTTTGGTTTTTTCATACGTACAATGAATCACTGCTCCGTCTTGAATATTGACTTGATTTCCCATCCGGATGGAGTTGACATCGCCACGGATAACCGCATTGAACCACACCGAACAGCGATCGCCCATGATTACATCTCCCACCACTGTTGCATTCTCGGCCAACCAAACGTCAGCTCCAAATTGCGGTTCTATTCCTCTGCACGATTTTATAAGCGCCATTTTTTTATTTTTTGTACTTCAAAGTTAAGTGTTCCAAGGTGAATTGTGAATTGAAAATGAAAAATTGAAAAGACTTAGTTCAATGAGAAGAATTTTAAATTTTTAAGAAGTTCACCATTTCAATTTCACGTTTTACATTTTCAATTTTTATATCATTGCATTTTAATTGATCATGGCTAAATCTCCAACCAAATACCGTACGTTTTTCAAGCGTTTTTACCTGTTTCTGTTTCTTTTCTTCTTGGTATGGATCATTGGAGCCAATTGGGCGATTGCTTCAAATGCCGGTGATAAAACATTTGATACAGTTTCCGAATGTCCAACAACCAAAGTCGGGTTGGTGCTCGGTACTTCTAAAAACAATCGGTCAGGGAGTGATAATGCCTACTTTACCAATCGTATAACAGCTGTTGTAGAACTATACCAAGCTGGAAAAATCGAGTATATTCTGGTAAGCGGCGATAATGGTTCTGCCGACTACGATGAACCTACGGATATGAAAAATGCCTTGATCGAACGAGGAATTCCGGAAGATAAAATCTACCTCGATTATGCAGGTTTCAGAACCCTCGATTCGATGGAACGCGCCCTGAAAGTCTTCGGTCAACAAGAAGTAATTGTCATTTCACAACGTTTTCACAACGAACGGGCCATTTATTTGGGTGAACATTTCGGGATGACCGTTTACGGATACAATGCCAAAGACGTCAAAAAAATGGGTGGATTTAAAACCTATGTCCGCGAAAAATTTGCGCGCATGAAAGTGTTTTGGGATATTGTTTTCGGAGTGAATTCTACCTTTTTGGGAAAACCAGTTAAAATCGGATAATCACTACTTACTTTACAATTTTTGATAATGAATCGTAAGTAAAAACGGGCAACCTATTTTAGGGAAGTTCACCTTTTCAATTTTACATTTTACATTTTCAATTAAACACCTATTTCCAACTCAACATTTCCATATCAGCCTGAACAGCCGAAGCATAGCGTAGTTGCAATGATCGAATGATTTTTTCCATGGCGTCCCAATTCGAATGGCGATAAGCGCTCAGTGCAATGATCGACCTTCCGGGAGATTGTCCGGCTTCATTTACGATGCGTTTAAAAGAACTGCTTTTAGCCGGAAAAGTGCGTTTGTAGTTTTCAGGAATGAGCGTGTAGCCGTTATTGGCATCTACCATGCGCATCAACATATCCAAGTTTCCGCCGGCATAGTTCCAATCATCCGATTGCTGATCGGCCAACGAGCAAAAATGCATCATCTGCGTGCGCAAACAATTGCCTTTTGTCAACAACCACGGATGCATGTTATGTAATTCATTTACCGTAATTTGTTCTTGTTCCGATTGATTGATGTAAGCCACTATTTCTTCGCTGTACAAAGGAATCGTGCGCCATTTGGTGGTTTCTACCGGTCCGGCAAGAATTGCCAAGTCTATCTTTCGGGTTTCCAACGCTTCCAGCAATTCCTCGGTTCGATATTCTTCGATGTGCAATTTGGTGGTAGGTAACAAGGTCTGCCATTCTGCGAACGAATCTTGTAACATATAACAGGCAACCGTGGGAATAATTCCTACGCGCAACCGATCTTGATACGTTCCTGCAAATTGTTCTGTAAGCGTATTCACTGCAGCTAATTCCGCTTGAATTTGTCGCAAGATGGGAATCAATTCACGACCGAAATCGGTGAGTTCCAACGGAGAAGTATCACGCTGAAAAATAACAAACCCAAGCTGATCTTCGGCCTTTTTGATTTGCATGGAAAGCGTGGGCTGAGTGACAAAACAGGATGTTGCGGCTCTGCTAAAACTTCCCGTTTCGACCAATGCCAAAATATAGGTCAATTGTTGTGTGGAAACCATATTGATATTATCTATTCGATTATAAAATTAATCAATAATATTTATACACTAAGACAATTACCTTTGAGCAACGAAACAGACATATTTATGGAAACGCAAACGGCATACATCGCACAACTCAACCAGCTTTTGGCAACTTACCAAATTCATTACCAAAACATCCGTGCATTGCATTGGAACATCAAAGGTGTTCACTTTTTTGAACTGCATTTGAAATACGAAGAATTGTACACACGCACCCAAGTTATCATCGACGATCTGGCAGAACGCATTCTCACATTGGGTTCATCTCCGGTTCATCGTTTTGCGGATTATTTGCACGAAAGTCGACTCACAGAAAATGCCACCATCACCGACGGCAAAGAAGGAATGGCTTATTTGCTGAGTGCTCAGCAGACATTACTTGAACTGGAGCGTGAGTTACTTTCCCTTTCGGATAAACTCGGAGACGAAGGCACCAACTCACTCATGAGCGATTTATTACGCGAAAAAGAAAAAACGAATTGGATGTTTAATGCATGGTTAAACAACTAATACGGATGAATACCTACCTTTGTAGCAAAATTAGTAATACCAATTATTCAACATAAAACAACAAACATGTCAGTATTAGTAGGAAAAAAAGCCCCTTCGTTTTCTGCAGAAGCGGTAATAAACGGTAAAGAAATCGTTGAAAACTTCTCATTGGATCAATACATCGGGAAAAATCCGGTTGTGTTTTTCTTTTACCCGAAAGACTTTACATTCGTATGTCCATCAGAATTGCATGCATTTCAATCAGCTTTAAGTGAATTTGAAGCACGTGGAGCGAAAGTGGTTGCTTGTTCAACAGACACTCCAGAATCTCACTGGGGATGGTTGCAAGTACCTAAAAACAAAGGCGGAATTGAAGGAATCACTTACCCAATTGTTGCCGATACTACAAAAACCATTTCTGAAGCATTCGGTGTGTTGGCCGGTGAATACGAATACGATATGGATGGTAGCTTAGTTGCAAGCGGTCCAATGATTGCTTACCGTGGATTGTTCTTAATCGACAAAGAAGGAACGGTTATGCACCAAGTAGTGAATCACTTCCCATTAGGAAGAAATGTTGACGAAGCTATCCGTATGGTTGATGCATTACAATTCCACGAAGAAAACGGTGAAGTTTGTCCTGCAAACTGGACCAAAGGTCAAGAAGGAATGAAAGATACATTTGAAGGAGTTGCCCAATACATGTCGGCGAACTAATTCAACCCATTCAACTATTGAAAAGCCTTTCTCGATTTCGGGGAAGGCTTTTTTGGTTGAAACAAACAGTATTTCTAATCAAAAAACAATACAACGTAATCTGTTTATTACCTCAAGTATAAATACCTGTTAACTAAAATAACGTATAATTACCTGCCTAATTAATTCATTAAACAAATAAGTTTGGTGAATGAAAAAAATTCTATATTTGGAAAGAACAAATAAAATTGATGCTATTCACTTTGATACTATTCATGAACAACTATTCTACTGAAAATGCCACAATTCGTGCTTTCAATCAGGATTTTATTGAACTGTAGACAAAGAGCTATTCATTTTTATCACTATTTATTTTGCAATCGAGAAACAATGAAAATGATGTCTACGAAACTTCTCTCTGACGAAACTTTAGTTCAATTTCCGAAGCTACGAATCAGCCGAATATATTCGGATCTTTCATACGTTGCAGTTCATCGTACAATCATTCAACATCAATAATTAGTATATTTTTTAGTATCAATATAAACCAAAAACATCAATTATTATGGAAGGAACAATGGCAGTCGTAACTGCAGTCGCTTACGACTTTATCCCACGATACTGGCAACAGTGCAACGGGCAACTTTTATCAATTGCATCGAATTCCGCTTTGTTTTCTTTATTGGGAACAACCTATGGAGGCAATGGTGTTCAAACATTTGGATTACCTGATTTAAGAGGTCGTGTAGCAACAGGTGTTGGTCAAGGCGCTGGACTTTCGAATTATACACTTGGTGAAGTTACCGGTACCGAAAGTGTAACACTTAATATGGGTAATTTACCACCACACAACCACAATGGTACAGTTCAAATGACTCCACTAGGTGGCAATTCTGGTGACTCTGAATTTCCTTCAGGAGGATATCCAGGTCCAATTACAAATGGTTATACAACAAATTTGACTGGTGCTACAGCAATGGGATCATCGTCATTTACGAATACTATAATCGGACAAAGCGGTAGTAGTTCGCCGGTATCAATTCTAACACCTTACACAACTCTTAATTTTGTGATTTGTACGCAAGGTATTTATCCATCCCGAAATTGATCATTTTTATTTCAACTAACTATTAATTTAATTAACGATTATGTTTGTAGATCCATATTTGGCAACAGTTACCAATTTCGCAGGTAATTTTGCTCCCGCTAACTGGATGTTTTGCCAAGGTCAATTACTTTCAATTGCAGAATACTCAGCTCTTTATGCACTTATCGGAACCACATACGGTGGTGATGGTCAGGTTACATTTGCTTTGCCTGATTTGCGCAGCCGTGTGGCTATCCACCAAGGCCAAGGTCCGGGTCTTTCCAATTACTTCATTGGTCAAATGGCAGGAACTGAAAATGTAACACTTTTATCTCCGCAAATGCCAGCTCACAACCATGTTGTGCAAACTTTTACTGGAGCTTTCAGTGCATCCACTGCTACTACAGGACTTGTAAGCGTTCCGAATAATGCGATTCCTGCTGCAGGAGCAACCGTTTATTCTAATGCTCCAGATGGAGACAGCCTTGGTCCAATGCACTGTAACACAGTGACTCCTATTGTTGGAAGTAATTCACCACTTTCTATTATTCAGCCGTATACGGCAATGAATTTCATTATCGCAGTTGAAGGTATTTTCCCTTCACGAAATTGATCATTTAAAAAATTTTAAAAAGCTATAAATCATGGAAGGAGTTATTGGTTTTACAACACTATTTGCTGGCAATTTCGCCCCAAAAAGTTGGGCATTTTGCGCAGGACAAACAATTAATATTGCATCGAATACTGCATTGTTCTCTATTCTTGGAACACAATACGGAGGAAATGGCACCACTACTTTTATGTTACCTGACTTGCAGGGACGTACAATTGTAGGGACAGGAACAGGTCCGGGACTTTCAACATACGTTAACGGACAGAAAGCTGGAACAGAAAATGCAACATTAACAACGGCTACAATGCCTGCGCATATTCACCCTGTTTCGGCTCAGCTTAACATTTCGGCTACAAGTAACCCTGCATCATTGACGAATCCAATTGGAAATTTGTATGCAGGAGAACCTACAGCAAATCCAATTTATGGAGCTGATGGAAATGTTCAAATGGCAAAAATAAATGCAAATATTACGATGACGAATACTGGTGCTGGTGCAGCATTTAAGATTCTTCGTCCGCTTCTTGGTTTGAACTACATCATTTGTCAATATGGTGTTTTCCCTGCAAGAAACTAAACTATTTTATTTTAATCAGAAAATGGGAACGTGATTGTTCCCATTTTCTGTTTTCTTTGCAACACATTCAGCACTTTTTATTATGTCAAAAAAAATTGGCCTTTTGTTACCTCGCTCGGGTGAGTACACAAGTATGGGGTTTGATCTCAATGATGGTTTTCGCTTAGGTTTAAAAGAAGCAGGCCTTTCGGATATAGAAATCTTCAGTGATAATACAGGCTTTGGAGACGACTTACAAACAACGCATTCCAAGGCTGAAAAGCTTATAATGAGTGACGATGTTGATCTGATCGTTGCCTATATGACATCACTCAATGCAGAACCACTCTATGATTTAGCAAAAGTATCCGGGAAGCCATTTCTATTTTTAGATGCCGGTATGGAGATATTTGAAGCTACTCCAATTCAAAATTGCTACCACATAACATTACAAGGCTTACACGCCAGTTACCTTACTGGTATCAATGCAGGAGAAACCAGTAAGAAAATTATTGCAGCTACCAGTTTTTACGATGGCGGGTATCGCGGTCCCTGGGCGCTCATGGAAGGAATGAAAAAGAAAGACAGTACTACTGTCGGTAATTTTGTAAGTGTCTTTCAACCAAAAGAGTTTTCAATTGACTCCTTCCTTTCCCTTATTCAAGAAAGCGGAGCAGAAGCCGTTACAGCATGCTTCAGTATGTATCTTTCCGAATTATTCATGCGTGAATTAAAAATACATAGTCCATTATCAACCTCACTCCCTTTTTATTGTACGCCTTTTATGGCTGAAGAAATTTGGTTGGAAAAATCTGATTTCCCCGGTGGAACTTTCCACACAATTGTTCCATGGGCAACAGATCTTGATAATCCGGCTCAATCTGTCATGAAAGATTCCTTGGAAAAAAACAAAAATAAACAAGCAAATATATTCAGTTTACTTGGTTGGGAAGCCGCGTACGCCGCTGCACAAATTCTCTCAGAAGGTATTACGTCTCTTGATACATGGTCATTTGAAAGTCCTCGTGGAACATTGAAATTTCATCCTGAATCGCATTGTTCATATGCACCACTTTATAATGGTTTCATTGAAGAAGGTGAGAACGGAAAATCAAAACTTCGTACAACTGACTCTATAGAAATTAGTGCTGAAGAACACCATGAGATTTTCTCTTGGCAACTAAACGGTGAGTATACGCGCTGGAGAAATAATTATTTCTGTATTTAAGTTATGCGTATTGCTATACTCTGCAACGACAGACTAGGTTTCCCTGCAATTCATCAATTGTTACCTCACAGACTTATCGTAGCCGTGGGTACAACAAACCGAGTGCCAGAAACAAAAATTGTACTACAACAATTGTGCAACCTTGGTACTATTCCGCTTCAACTATTTTCGAACAAAAATTTAGAAGAAAGTCTGATTAGTTGGCTTGAACAATACCAACCGGATCTCGTGTTGGTTAAAACATTTCCGTACAAAATTCCGGCATCTGTTTTAACCATTCCGAAATATGGCTTTGTTAATTTCCATTACGCTCCATTACCAGCTTTCCGTGGGTCAAACCCCTTATTTTGGATGATCAAAAATGGAATGCAAGAAGGTGGTGTTACCGTACACAGAATGGATGAATCATTTGACACCGGTGATATTTTATTACAATATCCGGTAATGATGACTCCTGAAACAAATTATGGCTTGGCAATCAGTCAACTGGCGGCAACAGGTGCTTCATTGACAGGAAATCTGATACAAGGTTTATTGAATAATTCGCTTCAACCAATCAAACAAGACAATTCAAAAGCAGGTTGGTATGGTCGTCCAAAAGTGGAAGATCTTGAAATACGGTGGGCAGAAATGAATGCGCTTGAAATCCGTGCACTTGTTAATGCTACAAATCCGTGGAATAGAGGAGCAATAGTGCGGTACAGAGGTTGGACATTTGCATTAGCGGATGTGTCTATTTCCGACTTTAAAGTTCCTGTTGGCACTGCTCCGGGAACGATACTCGCACTCAATGAAGAGCAAGGACTTATTATTTCGTGTAAATCGGAAGAAGCGATTCGAGTAGAGGTCTTTTATACGGAAGAAGGCTTTTTTACCGGCTTTCGTCTTAAAACCTTCGGACTTAACTCAGGAATTCAATTGATTAACTAAACTATACACAAGATATTTTGATACAATAATCTAATGTTTAAACTAAAATGACAATTCTTAAACTAAATTTCTTTAATTTCGATAGTGACTCTAATTGTGAGTTGCAATCTTAAACTACTTCCATGAAAAAAAAAATCACTCTCGGTACACACAATTATAGAGTTGTACTTTTTTTAGCAATTACCGCCTTGTTATGTTCAGCAAACCTTCATGCTCAGACATGGTCCTTTGAAGGTGGTGCCGGTTCAACCGGTGCAGAACTAGGTAAAGCAATTTGCTCAGATGCCTCAGGAAATATCTATGTAACAGGCTCCTTTTCAAACACCGTTGATTTTGATTTAGGTGCAGGAACTGCCAATCTAACTTCAAACGGTGGGAATGATATTTTCATAGCGAGCTACTCTTCTGCTGGCGCTTATCGTTGGGCTGTACGTGCCGGTGGAACAGCCGCAGACAATGGTCAGCCATCCGGGGGAATTTGTACGGATGGTACCAATGTATATGTAACCGGAAATTATAATGGTGCGTCTACTTTATTTGGTGCCATTAGTCTTACACCCAATGGTGGTTCAGGTACGGATTTATATGTGGCTAAACTCAACGCTACTACCGGTGCATTCACATGGGCTGTTAGTATGGGTGGAGTCGGTAATGTGGATCATGGTTTGGCGCTGTGTCTTGACGCTTCCGGTAATCCTTATTTATTGGGTTCTTTTAATGGTACCATGAGCGGTGCTTGTACCCCCACTTCTGCTGGAGGAAGCGATATTTTTGTGAGTAAACTTAATCCGGCAACAGGAGCTTGTGTTTGGATGGCTA
>Ga0302292_1001669_pt1 | contig 14024 bp, 11 predicted proteins | sample III_Fen_N2_1_FD_194553 | JGI IMG/M metagenome (GOLD analysis project Ga0302292, IMG submission 194553) | Peat permafrost microbial communities from Stordalen Mire near Abisko, Sweden - III_Fen_N2_1 | ecosystem: Environmental > Terrestrial > Soil > Wetlands > Permafrost | place: Sweden: Abisko...
ATTTCAATTAGTCTTTGCTTCTCGTTTGACTCATTCGTTTTAAATCTATAAATCGGGATATTATTTACTTGTAATACCCGGTCCTTAATTTTGTCATGTTCAGATTGTTTTTTATCTTGCTCGTGATATTTTATGCCATCCACCTCAAGAACAAACAGTTTTTCTTTTGATACTTTATTGTAGAACAAAAAATCCACATGCGTTAAAGGATGAAGAAGATATTTTCTTTCTTCATCACTAAATGTATCCGGTACGTTTACAAGTGTAGCAAGTCTGGAATGCATGGAATATCCGATAAAACCATAATCCTTGAGAACTCCATTAATAAGATCACACATCAACAATTCAGTTTTATGTTCATTCGGACGATCTCTATAGTTGGATATCAGCCTTTCGGTATATTCAGAATAGAGAAAATCAAATACTGAAGTTACAGTTGATTCTTTGGTAATTTCTGAGCCATAGAGATATTCGGCATACTTAATAAAATCATTAATGACATTGTTGGATGAATGATAGACTTTATCTGCAACAACAGCAGTTACTTTGTTTCGGCCTCTTGAGATGGCAACATTCAGAAGTTTATCATTGGTAACAAAATCATAAAGTCTGTTTTCGACATTGTTTGGGTCTTTATCTAACGAATTCACAACAAATGAAAGAATAACTTCCTCTTTTTGTCTGCCCTGGAATTTATGAATAGTATCGGCTTCAATCCGATCTGTAGCAAATTTGTTTGTAATAAGATTCGCCTGATACCGAAATGGTGAAATAATTCCTATACTTTTAGAGTCATTGTCTTTCAGGATATTCTCTAACTCATCGATCTCCCGTTGGTTATATAAACCGCTCCCATTGGGGTTTTTTCTGGCATGATTACCGGGAACTGTTTTTATGATTTCAATGTGTTTTCCTGTATTCTTAGTCATAGCCACCAGCTCACCATCATAAAACATTTTATTGCAGAAGTTTATGATATCCGGAGCACACCGGTAGTGTTCTTTCAACAAAGTAGTAGGTACTCCAGGCATTGCATCTTTTACTGATTTCAGTATTGAATTAGAAGCGTATTGGTATGATTCCGGAACATCATATTCTTTGGCTAAAAGCTCCGATTGAGAAAATAAACTTTCTTCATCAATTTGTTGAAGCTGTCTCGAATCGCCTACTACAACCAGATTTTTAGCACAACTTATAGCCAACATACTGCTTAATAAGTCGCCCTGTGAAGCTTCATCAATTATCAGGTAATCAAAAGTAAAACCCTTTGGTGCATTATTCAGTAAGGATTGCGAGGTGCTTAAAACAACTGGATATCTGAGCAGGAAATTTTCAAAGTTATGTTTATAGGTCTCGGCACTGAATTCCTGAAAAGGCAGTTTCTGATAGTGCTTCCTGATATGATTTTCCAACAATTTGCGGTAAAGGGATTTCAGTTCTTTACCCGTTTGTTCTTTATTTTGGTTTTTAAGAAATTCCTTATTGGATGCTATTTCTTTTGAAAGCTCACTTATTCTGGTCCGATAATACAGTTTTTCTGCGTTTAGGAGAAGAATGTTTTTATCTACGTAGGCAGTCTTAATTCTGAATTTGAATTTCAAAATCCATCGTTCAAAAAATCCTAATTTCCGCCTGTCTTGCAGACGGGTAATTAAAGACATGTATTTGCCTGAAGATAATTTCTGATTGATAATGATAGCTTCATCAGAAAAGTTGTCGTAATGTCTTTGTTCGTTTTGTATTTCAATGAGCTGCGATTCAAGTACAGAGGTTTCCACTTCCATATCCTGAATCTTTTTCATGCTCCCACTTAGTTCATCAATTCTTTTCTGGTCATTTGAGGTTATAAGTAGTTCTTTCTGTTCCAAAAAACCGGTTAGTTCTTCACTTCTATCGTTTTCGAAAAACTCCAACACATTGGATCTTCTTCCCAGACTTGCGGCAATAAATGTCAGTTGCTCTTCCTCCAGTTTTTCGTAGATATTGTCAATGGCTGTATTGTTGTTCGAAATGACGGCACAATTCTTTCCTGAATAAATGATACTGGCAATCAGATTTAGAATTGTTTGTGTCTTTCCCGTACCAGGAGGACCTTCAATGACAGATATATTGTTTTTCAGAGCTGCATCAATGGCTTTCACCTGACTTTGATTAAAGTCGAATGGCAACATAATTTGACGCTTATAGTTGTTGTGCTTACATTCTCCTTGCAGATAATCAATCAGCACAGAATTTGGTAATTCATTGCTGATGCGGTTATAGTTCTGTGATAAAAAAGACAAAGGGCTATCCTGTTCTGCTATCGTTCCGGCATATTCGGCAAGCTTCGTAAAGTAGGTGAAAATATCTCTGTACTTATTGCTTTTCAGTACAATATTTTGGGTAAAAGAAGTTTTATTTCCAGTATATCGGTAATACCCTTTTTCAAAAAGCTCAAGCTTGGTTGCATTTACTTTTATACCTTCAGCATAAACATCAAATTTATCGATATCAATATTCCTGACTCTATGGTGGATACGTACGTTTTCTTTTTTATAGCAAAATTTTTTATCAGTGCCTTTGAAATAGATATCATAATCGGTAACTTTTCCGGAATGTGATGCTTTGAACATAGCTGAAACTGACATGGTTTTATCTTCCCATTCATGCTTTTTATTACTAAAAAGTTGAATAACCTGATTTTCTTTATCTATTTCAAGCTTTTGAACCATTGTTAGCTGTTTGGAATATTTTTATATTATTGATTTAAGTATTTGCGTTAAAACGTTTACCAAAGTCACTTCTAGCAACCATCTTCATCCAACCCAATCGATGGCTCTTTTTAATTGGAACTATGCTATCAACAATGCCCATTATTCTACAATCGTATTGGTAACAAAATAAACTTCACTTTCTATGCTGATTTTTTATATCCATATTCATGTGAATTTTAACTTTGTAAATAAAGTGAATGTTTATATTATTTGTATTTGTTGGATTGTAAATTATTATAATACAAGAAAGTGGGATTGAAAATCCCACCAACTAACTGAACTAATATCTAATTAAATGAAGGACATTTCCGTAAGGACAGTTATAAATCTAATTAAAATAAAAATTTAGATACTTCCCATAATTATTAAAACACTAAATGGTATAATTGTATCAATTATTAGACGAATAGAAATTATATTAAAAAAGACAATTAACATAAACAAAAAAGATGATGTGCTAAATTTGAAATAGATATTAAATTTGTAAATATATTGAATATACATTAATTTAGAAAGAGCAATAGTTATTGATAATATTGAGATGATCATTAACGCCGCAAAAAAATATCCAACTGCATATCCCAAATTAAAATCTGTAATCGTTTTTTCTAATAATACAATTAAAATTCCTACAATTGAAGCAATTGATCCAGATATATGTAGTAAATCTAATATCTTGATATATTTTTTTTGCATAGTTAATATTGCTTATTTAATGTATGTTGAAGAAATTATATAATATCGATAGTCATCATCCTTTAAAGAGAATTAAAATGATCAAATAATATATATAGCACAATTAACTAAGCAGGATTTAATATTTCCCAAAAACTTTCAACGAATTTGCTTTTGTTAAAAAATTCTGGTAATTTGCTATCCGGAACATTAGGGAATAAGCATTTTCTGCAATCTGGTTTTTTTTTGCATTCTGTACAAAAAGATAGATTGTTAAGTGTGTCAGGGAAGCTAGGTGTTGAAACAAATGATTCAAATAGCCATTTTGCTAAATTTCCTTTATCTAAACTTTGGAGAACTTCATTCTCAGAATGAAATATCATGGGTTTCTCTTCTTGAAATATCGTATTTTTTCCTTCATCTTCTAAAATATCATTAAAAATACCTCCAATATTAGACGAAAATCCAAAAATATATTTCCATTGTCTTAATTCATCTTTTCCAGCAATTACAATTGTCTTTTTTCCGCTATAAGTATCTGAATATTTTTCTGCTTCATGAATTACAACTGACCAAGTTAGTACAGGTTGAATAAATTTTAAAGTAAAACGATTTTCTACGATTTGTTTATTTTCATTTGAATATGAATTATGTTTTGTATTATATTCATTCAACTCTGAAATTTTTAGCTTTGAGCTTATTTCCGTAAATTTTTTTAAAATGCTACCTCCATCAACATCTGGTTTATAATAATCACTTAGAAGTGTAATATTTTCATATTTTACATTTCTTTTCTTCAAATGTTTTTCAAGCTCTTTACGGAACTTAATAATTTTAGTCTCAACGTTTATCGTTCCACAATCTGCAATAAGTATTTTTAACTCCCATTCGCCTAACTGTAAAGCCTTTATTATTTCTATTTGAGCTTTATGAATTATAGTAGGTCTATCTTGGAGTGCTACTGGCCAAATAATCACTCCTGGATTATCCAGATCATTTGATGTTAAATTTGCTATTTCATAACCTGAGTTTTTATAAAATTCATATAAGTCATGACCCTTAATCAATTCTTTTTTTTTTGTTGTTTGATTTGTATCTAAACTTTTATTTTGAGCAAGTTTAAACATATCTAACAATACGTTAAAATACTTTCTTTTATCTTCTTCTTTATTTGGCCCCTCATTCATGCTATTAATTGTCCTTGCAAGCTGTAATTGTAAAATATCTAGCTCTCTCAATCTATCAGAGAGTTCAACAGGTACATTTTCATTCGTGAATTCACCTATAGATAACTCAATAGGAATCATATCTGTAGGAATTTGTACTTTAATTCCCTTAATATTTAACTTCCGTGTATCATATGAGTATAGACTTTTAGCTTTTATTTTATTCTTAAATAGCCACATCATTTTTTTAGTATTATATTATATTATTTTTTTCCTAAATATCTTTCATAATGTCTACCTAAATCAACTTCTTTAAATAGTGAATCAGAATTTATAACTGTTTTACGGTTAATATGTATAAGCTCAGTAGCAAACTTTCCATCTGGTAAAACTAAAATTACAGAATTCTTATCATTTTCTCCTGATGGAATAATTTGTATTGAAAATTTTGATTTTGATATAAGTTTTCCTAAATATTTATTTATTTTATTCTTAATGTCTTGCTGCTGTTTTTTGAGTGAGTCTTTATTTCTAAAATTCATAACTTCGTTAAAAGTATTCTGTTTTTCAATATCATTAGGTTTGATTACTGAGAGAATTCTCCATCCATTTACTCCTAATGAAGGCAATTTGTTATAAAGATCATCTATACTATTTTTGTTAATATTAGTTATTACTGAATGAATTAATATTGGAACATTATATTTTCTATAATCAACAATATTTTTTACTATTATTGATAAAGATGAATTATTAAGCTTTTTGTCTCTAGTTGGCCTTATTCGACTGTTTGTTTCTCCATGTAGTGAATCTAATGAAACTCGAACGACGACTTTATATTTTACGAAAAGCTTTATTAAATCGTTGTCCCAGATTAATCCATTAGTATCGACAATAATTCCAACTTTATCTCCAAGTATCTGAAGTGCTTCAGTCATCTTCTGTTTTTCCATTAAAGGTTCTCCTCCGGAAATTACAACAGTCAATGGATTTAAATTCAAAATACATAAAGCAGTATCTCTAATATCACTTTTTTCAAAGTCTTTGTCTATTACATCTCCAGCATAACAATAGGAACAATTGCAATTGCATTTATTTGAGATTAACCAATTAATGACTATTGGCACATTTGGAATTGCATTTGATTCCAGAAATACTTCATTGGACGGTAAGTAATGCTTAATTTCAAAGTTTGGGGCTGTCTCATTTATACAACCTATATTTAAATGATTCTCAATTTCGATTGGTATATTAGTTCTCTTATTATTACAATAATCTATAGCACAATTAACATATTCCTCTTTAATTGCAAAGAATAATCCTGAAAAAGGTGAAAAAACAATTGCCCCAAATTTCTCATGAGTTTGAATAAAAATACCTTTTTTTGTTTTTATTACTTTTTCCATACTTTTAATATATGCCTCGTATGCCTTGAATTAATTCTTTTTGCTGATTTACCAATGTTTCCATAATGACTTATTTGTTTCTCATCATAATTTTCTGTTTCATATCCAAGATTTGAGAATATCTCACAAATAGATTTTCCTACTGGTACAGAAATATCTCGTGTAATATTATCATTAACAACAATATAACCAATTGCTTTATTGGTTAACATTGTGTTCAGTTTTTTATATGCTTCTTGTATATCATAAAAATATAAAGAGAAATATGGATGATAATATACTTCAATATCACTTCGTGATTTTTTTGTTAACCTTTTCGATTTTTCAAGTAATTCATTAAGAAATTTTGTTGCAGATTCAGATTCTATTAATCCATATTTTTTACCACTAACGTTATTTGAACCAATCATTTGACTGAAGTTGGTTATTTCTGAATTAAATAAATTATCGAGTACCCAATTTTCCATTTTAAACAACTTGGAATAGTCTCTATAATTAGGATATGGTGGTGAAGTTATAAAAAAGTCAAATTTATTAATTTCAAATTTAAATTCAAATATATTACTTTGTTTATTAATATGCTCTAATTCATTTTCGATCGTTTGGCATAATAAATCATTTAAGCCAACTAGGTATTCCTCAAAATCAGTTTCCCAATCTATAAAAGAACAAAATCCACCTTTTTTAAAGTGAGTTATATTTGTTTTACTTCTTTGATAATTTGCAAATCGCGAAACAAATGGTAAAATTATTGAAATTGATAATTCTTTATCCTTTACAATATCAAATATAAACTTATAAAGATTTTCAATATGATTAATTGCAACTTCGGTAAATAGGTCATCAGAAATGGAAAAAGTATCAGATAGTTTTGGAATCTTATTTAAGTTTAATCGTATTTCTTTAATTAGAAAAAGAATGTTTTTTTTATTCCCTGGATTAATTAAAATTTGCCAATAATATGCAGGCGGATTTAATTCTATATTAAATGTTCTATAACCTTGTTCTCCAAAAAATAACATACCACCACCATAGCCACTCATAGGATCCAGTATCCAATCACCTGTCTTGATGTAATTTTGTATATCGGTGTTTATAAGTTTCTTTTCATCATCACGAAATGATGCAAAAGCCCTATTTCTTAATAGTAGGCCCTTATAAACATGACTTATATTTTCAAATTTACTCATTTATTTTATTTCCTTTATTTCTTATGACAAAAATAACACTTTAATTTGACAAATAATAATTTGTAGACTTTGATTGGTCGAATATAAACAGAACTTTATGTATTTATTATATGATTCAATTTCTTATTTTAAATTTCAATACTCTTTTTTATTCAGTATTACCCCTCTCACACCACCCCTCGGATTCTCTACATCCCCCGTATATCTTGGGATAAGATGAATATGTGAATGCAATACTGTTTGTCCTGCAGGTTCATTTATATTGATACCGACATTAAAGCCATCAGGATGATATTGCTTTTGAAGAATTTCTTTGCACCGGTTTACCAATAGCCACAAAGCTCTTTGTTCATGCAACGATAAATCAAAGTAGTTAGAAATATGCCTTTTTGGTATTATTAGAATATGACCTTTTGAAACAGGAAATTTATCGTAAAATGCAACTGCAGTAGCTGTCTCGCTTAAAATGATTCTATCTCTTTCCAAATTGCAGAAATAACATGTATCATCGCTTTTCCGGTTGATTTGGTTGTAATGCTGATATTCATAGATTTCGCAATTCTCATTTAGAAATATACTTTTATATGGCAATTTTACATTGCATTGAAAAGTGGTTTTCTGATGTATTTTATGAATTCTAAACCCTTCATAAGTCAGATCTCTACGTACTGTAAAATAGGCTTTACCTGTCGGTTTTAATAATTCACTTACAGCCATCAACACTTCCGGTTGTTCGTCTGCTTCCAATACATTTAAAACATAATTACAAACAATGACATCATATTTCTTTATTGGAAATTCTGGTAAATGATATTTATCATATCCATCGATTTCATATCCTTTATTTTTCAAGTCAAGCACATCAAACCCAAAACCACAACCAAAGTCTAATACTTCACCTTGTAGCTTATTGTTTTCCATAAGCCATTGAGTGGGGAATGAAAGTTTAGTTCTTTCAATAGCGGTAAGGTGTGAATGGTTGATTTCTTTTTTCATATCACTCTATACCATTTTTCGAATCCCATATTTTCTGCAATCTGAACCATTGGTGACAAAGTTTTATAGTACAAATCGTTGAATTTTGTAAGAGGCATAATTGCTAAATCAGAAGCTGAATATCCGAACATGGTAAAATCTTCTAACCGTTTATTATTGGGTTGCGACTGAAATACTATTTCTAAGGCTTTCTTCTGTGTCTCAGCGAATTTAGTCAAATACAAATCCAGTGGTGGTAGTTTGTTGCTTTTTGAACAATTAATGCTTTTATCAGAAGGCAGTAAGTTCCATTGTAAATCATGCGAAACAAAACTCCATGGGATAAAATGCTCTAAATCGTAATTGTTTTTAGTAAGCTTCTTTCCGGTATAAATGCATTCAATTTCATTTTGCTGTTGAAAAACTATTTCCCAATATGCCCTCTGAGAGTTTAACCCATTTCTTACAATTGGTTTTACTAACTTGTTTGCTAAATCAGGAACATTTGGATTTTTAAGCTGCAAGTACATGGTTAAATTCCAATAGCAGAAATCATGAAGTATTCTGTAATTACTTAGTAAATAGTCGCACCATTTTTCATTTAAAACAATTACCTTTTCCGGAAATGTTTTAATAGAATAAAGGCATTCGTTTTGGAATGCAGAAGAACGTTCTATTACATCTTTATCTGAAGTATATGGAATCCAGGGAGAAAGAAATCGATAAGGAACATTTAAACTGAAGTTGTTTATTAAATCCCAAACTCTTTTGTCAGTATTTGAAAGTAAATACTTTTGTAGAGTTTCTTTATTTGCATCGATGGGTATTTTGGTCAGGATTTGAATTTCTTTGATATTATCCGAAAGTTTATCCTGTAGGCCAAATGATAAACGAAAGTAATGTATCGGATACCATGCGTTAGCAATCATCCGTGTTATAATTTCATTAAAGGTAATCAGCTTTTCTTGTTTATTAGCATAAATCTCTAACATTGAAATAAGCCAATAAAATTTATAAGTTGCCGAAGTGTTGTTGAACACTTGAGCCAATTGAGTCGTTGATATACTTTTTTGAACAGGTAATTGCATAGTTTAGAATCAAGATGTGTTTTTAACAAGTTCCAAAAATACTCATTATTTTTTAAATTTCACATACTCTTGTTAATTATTTTATATCTACTTTTATTCACCTTCCCTCAAAGAACCAAAATAATTGATAGTTTGCCTGCATTTTCCCTCAAACTCCCTGATATCCTCCACGCTATAGAGTATCCTTGATTCGATTTTGTGGTAACGGATTTTCTGTTCATTCCGTAAGACAATCAGGGTGCGTTTGGAGATATGCAGGATGGAAGCCGCTTCGTCTTCCGAGAATAACTGCACAGAGTGGGTTGGGGATAACATACTCACTGATGCCTTGAGATCTTTTATCTCAAGCAAGAGCAATTCCACCAGGTTGTGGGTATTGGCATCGGTTAGTATGGTTACGGTTTTTCCCATTTTTTACATCCTGATTCCCTGTTGTTGGAACCCGGTGTAAAATTAAGAATTTGTAAAATAACGAACATGCAACTTACCATGCAAGTTGCATACGAAAGTTTTTAAGACGTTGAAATACTGCGCATTAAAAATCTTAAAATTCCTTAAGAATATTGTAAACATTACCTGTTGGGGGTGTTTTGGTTGAGCCGGCAATGTATCAGGTAGTATGTTTTTGGAGCAGGTAGTATGTTTTTATATTACCCGTCTGACCGCTTGGAGCACCTGACGTGTGTAACAGCTTGGAGCACCTGACGGGTATAACAACTTGGAGCACCTGAGGAGTGTAACAACTTGGAGCAACTGACGGGTATAACAGCTTGGATTACCTGATGGGTGTAACAGCCTGGAGCACCTGGCGGGTAAAAGCGGGTAAGAGTATTCAATAGACATGACACATTCGAACAAAGCTATTAAATGAGTTCTTCTCCTTTATTTAGGATTGACTTCTTTCGTTGTCACTTTCCAGACTCCCTTTTTATCCGAGCCTTCGCGAGAAATGACGCCCTCTCTTTTCAATTTGTCTATATGTTTTTGTACCGCCGAAGGATTGATTTTCAACGCTTCCGACAGTTCTTTCCGTGTAATATTGGGTTTTTCAACAAGGAGTTCGAGCAATCTGATTACTTTTTCTGACCACTTTTTCTGACCACCTGAATCTGCTTTCTGACCACCTGAATTGATGTTCACTGGTGAATGTTGCTCCCCGATAACTTCGCTGATAGCTTCTATTCGCAAATGTCTGTTTTTTAACTCATTATTTTCGCCGAGCAGTAAATTGCCAAAGAAACGCATCAGATATTCGTGGGTTGAGAAAATCTTATTCTGATAGTCGTTATGATTTGCCCTGACAAGCGCATTTCGGAAATACCAGGAATGCCTGGCAAATAGTTCGTTTTCAACTTCAAAACCGAAAGTGCGCAGATATTTAATGGTAAAAACGGCGATAGTACGTGTATTTCCTTCACCAAAAGCATGAATCTGCAATAATCCCGAAATGAATTTTGCTATATGTTCTACTATTTCCTGCTTTGAAAGTCCTTTGAATTTGAAATTCTTTTCTTGTAGAAAATCGTAATCAAGCGTTGCGTTAATATTGTCGGCAGAGGCATAAAATACTGTTTTCCCATTCAATACCCATTCTGATTTGGTAATATTGTAATCCCGGATTTTACCAACTTTCACACGAATATTCTCAACTCCTGTAAAAAGTCGTTTGTGAATTGAAAGGAGTTCGGCAGGGCTAAATGTAAAGGTCTGCTCCGATAAAATTTCTGTGATATTCGCCGAAACCTTGTCTGCCTCTTCGGTACGATCGCCATCAACACTTTTGACGTTTTTCTGTAGTTTATAATAACTGTCGATGCGGTATTTTACCTCGTCAATAGTAATTTTGCCTTCAATATTTTCTTTGGCGGTTTCAATCAGATAGGCTGAAGGCGTTAAACCATCAACCTGCTGCAAGCCGATAGCGATTTGCCAGATTTTGCTTTTCTCCTTTTGAGAGGGTTCGCCCTGACGGATATATTCATCAAAATCTTCTATCATAATGTGCCTCCTTCTATATCTGCTCTAATTTCGTCTCTTTCTATCAATTGTTTGTTTTAGCGAATCAAAATTATTGCAATCTGTGCATTGAGTTTAGAATCGTTATCTGCATTTTCAACACGTTGATGAACATTCTGACGAAAGAATAAAAAAACTGAAACTTATATTTTGTAAGTTATACCTAAGTAATTAATAATTAATAATGAACAATTAATAATTGGTAAGACACAGTTAATGAATGCCTTACGAGTTAACAAATCTATCAACAAATAACTTCAATTACTTAATTCAACATCCGTTTTTTTTAATCCGCTTAATTAGTGTCTAATTCTTAATTCGGGTATGTCCAGTTTAGTTATTGATTATTTTTGTTTTGTATGTTGTGAATCTTTTAAAGCCTTTTGCAGCTTAGAGCATTCAATTCCATGGTGTTGGTTTAATTACCACAAAAATACGGATTATATTCTATACTTTGCATATTCCTGTTAAAATACTTATGAACGCCTCTTTGTACAAACCTCAAAACGTACGAAGTACTTTTGAGCGTCTTCTCTCAATTCAAGGTAAGAAAACGCTTTTGTGTCCGCCAGCTGGCTGACGATAAAATGGTTGGCATCTTATTTCAGTTTTTTGAGGCTTCTGTTTCCTATAAGCGATTTCATCTGCGAGATAGCAATTTGGTTTAATTGCATGATTCGGGTACTTTGAGAAAGTTTCTGTTGGATCAGTACAGCATTGATACTTTCCAGATTCGAAAGGACTACAAGTTGTTCCAGGGTGGCAGCATCACGGATATTGCCTTCTGAAGTTGGATTTTCAGTTCTCCATTGCAGAGCTGTTTTTCCAAACAAGGCTACATTCAGCAAATCAGCCTCATTAGCATATACATGGCTGATTTGCAGTTTGGAACATTCTTTTGGAATCAGGTTCTCTTTGATAGCATCAGTTTGTATGTGATAATTTACCTTAGCGAGTGTACGTTGCAAATTCCAGTCAAGTTTCAGTCGGTCGTTTTCGTCTGCCTTTAGTCGTTGGAATTCTTTTATTAGATAGAACTTAAATTGTGGTGATATCCACGAACCAAACTCAAAAGCAATATCTTTATGGGCTAAAGTACCTCCTCCATATCTTCCTACCTTAGAAATTATACCGATTGCATTCGTTTTTTCAATCCATTGTTTTGCAGATAAAACAAATCCGTTGCTTCCGCTTTCATTTCTAATGTTACTGAATTCCGTTACATTAAAATTGGGATTATTCATTTGTTCCCACAAACCCATAAATTCTATTGTATATCGGGTGCTAAGCCAATGAGAAATTACCAATCCTGTGGTTTCTACATTCTTAAATCTTGCCATATCAGTTAATGATATATAATCATCGTTCTCTGATTCGAGTACTGTGATATCAGTACCGTTCACATGTATAGTCTTCGATTTCGCCATGTCTTATGATTTTAATATTACTAATTTGTTTATTTTTTTGAAAATATCCGAATAAACCCAAAAGCATTAATCCCTCAATCCATTATTTTACAGAAAGTACAAAATTATTAGAACCAGCAGCATTTTTAATTGTACCGAATTCGGTATAATTAAAATCGGGATTATACATAGCTTCCCATTCTCCAATATACTCTATCGTACTTTTCAAACTCAATATCTTATAATTACTACATCCTGTAATTGACTATGGGCCATATCGGTAAGTGAGATATAATCTTCATTATTATGGGAAACAATCAGAATTGGATGCTGTTCAAGAGTAATAGCTTTATTTTTCGTCATGATTTTAAGGTTTTAAAGGTGACTGTTTTTTTTTCTGTAAACGCATACAAAACTCCACATAAAAGATTTAATTTTTCAGGTCCATGTTACTCTTTCTTACACTCAAATAGATTTATTCCAAAAACAAATCAGGTGAATAACAGTTCAATACCAAACAATAATATTTCTGTTAACACATTTAGATTTAAAACTGCGAACCTCAAATTGTACGGGTAAACCTCAAAACATACGCAGTACTTTTGAGCGTCTTCTTTAAAAACAACCAAAGAAAACGCTTTTGTGTACTTCGCACGCAAACCTCAAAACGTACGAAGTACTTTTGAGCGTCTTCTCTCAAATCAATCAAAAGAAAACCCTTTTGTGTCCATAACTGACGGACGACAAAAGGTTTTTATGCGTAAACCATCATTTCCTGCACCTCTCCTCATACTCCAGTATATCCCCCAGACTATACCGGATATTGATTCCAACCTGGTGATAATGAATTTTACCTTCCTTGCGTAAGATATACAGGTTTTTGATGGATAGGCTTAAAAGGTCATCCGCTTGTTTCTCAGTATATAATTGGGTATAATTCGTTGGGTTTGTCAACGTACATACTTTTGCCGTGAGCTCCCTGATAACGAGCTCAACCCTTTCCATTTTCAGCAAGTGCAATTCTGCTGGGTTTGCTATGTGGGCATCGGTATGTATACGTTTTTTCCCATTTCTACATCCTTATTCCTGTTGTTGGAATCCGGTGTAAAATTAGGATTTTGTAAAATAACGAACATGCAACTTATCATGCAAGTTGCATACGAAAGTTCTTATAACGTTGTATTACTGTGCATTAAAAAGTTTAAAATTCCTTAAGAATATCCTGAACATTACCTGTCCGGGGTGTTTTGGTTGGGCCGGCAATGTACCAGGTAGTATGTTTTTGAGTCTGGTAGTAAGTAATTAATAATTAATAATGAACAATTAATAATTGGTAAGACACAGTTAAT
>Ga0302292_1001674_pt1 | contig 13996 bp, 9 predicted proteins | sample III_Fen_N2_1_FD_194553 | JGI IMG/M metagenome (GOLD analysis project Ga0302292, IMG submission 194553) | Peat permafrost microbial communities from Stordalen Mire near Abisko, Sweden - III_Fen_N2_1 | ecosystem: Environmental > Terrestrial > Soil > Wetlands > Permafrost | place: Sweden: Abisko...
ATTGTCACCGTGTAATTTCCAGCCTGAGAAGTTTCAAGGTTGATTGAAGAACCTGAAATCACTAAACCTGTTCCTGATGGACTCAACGACCAAGAAAAACCGCTTAGAGAATTTACCACACCGATTTTGTCTGTTCCCGATAATTCCGTAAAGATGTCAATTGCTCCCCCTGTTATTTGGCAATATTGAGTTACACCAGTTGAAAAGGCTACATCAGCAACGACATATCTTTTCGTCAAAGTAACCGTATTGGATTGTAAGCCTGTACAAGTTCCCAAGAAAGGAATTGCATAAATACTTGTTAGTCCATCTGCTTTAGAAACCGGAATACTCATTGATTGAGTGTTTCCGCTTAACAGTGTTCCCTTTTTATACCAGTTATAGGTATAACCCGAATTGTCCGCTTGAACCAAAGCATTTGGGTTTGTCAAGTCGCATTCAATCGTTGATGCATTTTGTAACGTAACAGCTACACTATTCGGGCGTGAGTTGATCACTACCGTTTTGGTAAGTGTCTTTGCACAACCACCATCATTTTGATAGGTGAATGAAACGGTGTATGTTCCGGCAGTGGAATTAAATAAATCAATTTCATGAGTTGAAGCTAAAACAAGACCACCTCCTGTAATCGACCAATCGTAATGTTGTTTGGTTGTTACAGCCAATTTATCTGTTCCTGAAAGGAAATCGAATATATCCGTTTTCGCTGCAACAGGACTTTGACAGAATGTTGCTGTACCGCTTGAAATTGAAATGTCAGCTTCCAAGAATGTTTTTAAAGGCAATATCAGGTTGGCCGATGGGTTGGTTTGGCAACCGTTGGCAGCTGTACCAATTGCGTACACAGTTCTTGAAGCATTGGAAACATCTCCTTTAGTAGTCGGAATATTGATAGTTGTTCCACTTCCGGCATTTGCTCCCCCTTTATACCAATTGTAGGTATATGAAGTTACCGAAGCAGCTAGCGCAGCATCAGAGGTATTACAAGCAAAATCAACAGGATTTGTTTGACTGATCGTAAAGTCCGCAGGGCGTACACGAATAAACACATCTTTTGTAATTACCTTACTACAACCGTTGTTATTGATTGTCATTGTAACCGTGTAAGTCCCCGCCTGAGAAGTTTCAAGATTTATGCTCGAACCTGTCATTACTAAACCTGTTCCTGATGGACTCAACGACCAAGAAAAACCGCTTTGAGAATTTACCACAGCGATTTTGTCTGTTCCCGATAATTCCGTAAAGATGTCAATTGCTCCCCCTGTTATTTGGCAATATTGAGTTACGCCAGTTGAAAAAGTTACATCGGCCTGAACAAATCGTTTTGTCAAAGTAACTGTATTGGATGGTAAGCCAAGACAACTGTTCAATACAGGCACAGCCGAAATACTGGTTAAACCGTCCGCTTTTGAAACCGGAATACTTATTGCTTGAGTATTTCCAATAACAGCAACACCGTTCTTAGTCCAGTTATAGGTGTAAGCTGAATTATCAGCGTGAACCTGGGCGTTAGGATTTGTCAAGTCACATTCAACTGTTGATGCGTTATCAAGGGTAACGGTGATAGCTGTCGGCATTTGTTTGATGGTGTACTGCTTTGTGATTGTTTTTGTACAACCGTTTTGGCTGTAACCCATCGTTACGGTGTACGTTCCGGCTTTACTTCTTTCAAGGTCGATTTGATTTCTGTTTATCAAAATCATATCGCTTGACGAGGTTGTAACATTGTACGTCCAACCGCTTTGTTCCAATGAAATAGTAATTCGGTCACTTCCGGTTAGATCATCAAAGATGTTTGCTGTTCCGGCAATACTTTGACAGAACGTTTTCGTCCCTGTGCTGAAATCAATATCAGCTGTCAGGTTCTTTTTTTCTAACGTAAGTACGTTAGAAATTGAACTTAAACAACCGTTTGGAGCTGTAGCAACAGCAGTAAAGTTTTGTGAACCTTCCGCTTTTGTCAGGGCAATTGTGTTTGTTCTTGAAGTTCCTGATTGAGCAGTTGCGCCCTTGTACCAAGTGTAAAAATAGCTCGGATAGTCTGTTGTTACTTGTAACTGCGGATTATCCGTATTACAAGAGAAATCCGTAGAATTAAGCAACGCAATAGAAATATCATTAGCCTTTACCAAAACGGTAAAGTTCTTCGTGAATACTTTTGTCACTCCGTCCTTTATCGCTGTACAGGTAATAACGTAAGTATCAGGAGAAGAAGCTCCAAGGTTAACAATGCTTCCACTCAAAGATAAACCTGCGGTTGAACTGAAAGTAACGGATGAAGTTCCGTTGAAACTCACAAAAGAATTCAGATCTTTAGTTCCATCAAGTTGACAAAATGAGAGTGTGCTGGTCGTCCAAGCAGTCCCGATGTTCAGGTCTTTTTCCAAAATCACCAAATTAGTTTCTGCCGAACAACTTGCATCGGCATTTGTGGCTGTGATTTTATAAGAACCTTTAGTAAGAGTTTGTGCTTTTATACCTATCCACGTATCTTGCGCAGTAGCCGACCCATCTTTATAGATATTGTATGTAACGCCAGTTTGTGAGGCTGTTTGTACAATAGTTGTATTGACCTGTTCAGTATAATAAGACAACGAACCATTAAAAGCAAGTGCAATTGGTTGAATAGCACTTTTTATTGTTGCCGTATTTGAAGAAATGGAACATTCGCCGTTAGTTGCTTGTACTACTGCAGAAGCAGTACCCACACTACCCAAATTTATTCCGCCAAAGTTTTTAGTTCCCTGCCAACCGACTTTTTCTGCTCCATTCAACAGTAAACGGAATGTTTCTGTTGTGTAGTCTGTCGGGTTATTAATCGGTAACGAAAAGTTTGTTCCATCGCAATATTCCAAATCTGAGATAGCAGGTGTTTTCGGCATGTGTGTTGTCGGTACAGGGATATTTACCCCTGTAAAACATTTGTAGTAATTTGCCGTTCCTGTTATTGCCGATTGACCTTTTGCAACCGAAAAAGCCCCGCTTCCATCAGCAGGCGCATTGTTGAAATTAATGTTAGTGTAACCGTTCGGACCACTCACATTAAAAAAGTATGCCGATGAATTATCACACCAGGCTGTACCGTTTTTCTGAGTAATGCCGATAGGAACTTTATTTTTTGTGTCTGGAAAAAGAATTTTGTTTACATAAAAGTTATCTTTATCTCTTCCCTCAGTGCTTAATATAATTGTATAATCCATTTCCGGATTAATCATTGTACATTCGTTGGAAAGTGAAATAATCAATTTATCATTATCCGCTATTCCTATTATATTGGAAAGAGAAAGGTTGATTTGATTACTTCCAACAGTTGTATAATCGGCTGGCGAAATTGTATTTTTTATATTACCGCTAGCATCTTTTAAAATAATGCTTTTAATCACCTGACAGCCAAAATCCACATTTGAAAGACTGAATGCCATTGAAGATAAATTACATTCCGTAATTGAAATCACACCAAAACCGGTATTGCCAATATTCAACGTGTTATTTGTTGTGCTACCACCCGTTACAGCTGCACCGGTAATTTTAGAATCAAATTCACCGCCAGTTAAGGATAGAGATTCCGATTTTGTTTTTGTTATGTTCTTATTTTCATAATTATCTGTATAGTCATATGATACAGTAGTATGATCTTGATCGTATTCATCTACAGCTTTAACAGATTGTATTGAAAAATTTTCAATTAAACGCACCGGATAAGAAATTTCAGCAGATGTATAGTCTGTTTCTTGTCTAACTTCATACCGAATATCCGTACATCTTCTTATTGAATTGTATTCATCGGTCGTAAACATTAGATCAGCGCCCGACATTACATTATGAAATTCTCTAATTAATTTCTCCCCATTTATGTCAGTTCCATAAACATAGACACCTGCTTTTTTATCATACGTTTGTTCCGAATTAAACAAAAGTGTAGAAACGGGTTCTTGTTCGGAACAAACTTCGTTGTTCCAACCATACTTATGTACAACAACATTGAAATTAAAACGGAATTGGAACCCTTGCGTTATGTTCTTTTTATCAAGTGATTGCCCGTCGACATCTCGGAGCTCCAAATTATTAGTAAACCTAAGGGAGAATTGCCCTATCGAAGCTGTTACATCAGCCCCCGTTATCATTTCTTCACCCTTGTAACACCAAATGCTGTTTGTGGTCCAAAAGTAGGGCGTGCTACCATATATGAGCGGTATGCACAAAATAACAAGTGAAAAGAGTAGTAGAATTTTCTTCTTCATAAAATATTTAATTTAGTTGATAATTAGCTGTTATTTAAAAGATTGTATTTTAAATTCAAAAGAGAATTATTTTTATTTTAGTCGTTAATTTTTTTATTGATAAAAAAATATTGGATAACCCTGAAATCACTCAGGCAATAATTAACAAGATATTTTCAAGAAATATCCTGTTTACTCCCTAAAATTTAATGATTAGCCTTCTTCTATTGTTGGGTATATTGCGTAGCCGATAGGTCTGCGGGGCTTTTCTGTTTGCTTCCCATTTTGCATCTCAGCCAATGTCTGACTGATTATTTCAAGGTGCATTCGGGTATCTTCGTTTATGTCATTCTGACCCGAAAACATTTCTTCAACATACTGTTTAAGTTCATCGTACCGATCTGGCTTGGGTTGTGTCAACATTTGCCGAATGGCAATAAAAGCACGCATAATGCTTATGTTGATTTGAATTGCGGTTTGAGAAGAAAGAACAGTTGAAAGCATTGCTACCCCTAACTCTGTAAAGGCATACGGCAATTTTCTCATACCACCCCAACTTGAAGTCGCAAATTGCGACTTCAAGTTCTCCAATTCAATTTTTGTAAGCTGAAACATAAAATCTTCGGGAAAACGATTTATGTTACGTTTAACCTGTTCATTCAAACGTTTCTTTTCTACTCCGTACATTTCAGATAGATCACTGTCAAGCATTACCTTGTAGCCTCTTATCTCGTAAATCTTGCTTTGAATAATTTGTAATTCCATAGTGATATATTTACCTTATTCCAAATGCATTGAATATATCACGTCTGTTGGCAAGCGTAATGGAATACTCGCCTGGTTCAATATTTTCAATAGTCAATAAGTATGAACTTTTGCCGTACTTTTTTCCTTGAAATGGCAAGTAGGTGATATTTCCTGATTTTGAACTTCCCAATACAGATGCCGATGCAACATCAAGTGTCCTTTTGTTTTTCTCTACTTTAAGTTTGAAAATATTTATGACAGTCACTGGATCAAATGAATTATCTGATACATTGATGATGAACTGAACATTCGTGCGTTTATCTATTTGAACAGTTGAAGCTATTCCTTGTATTACATTTTTACTTGTTGCCTTGCCTGCGAATAACCCAACAATAGGAACATAAGCAGCTCCATTAGAACTTGTTAGTATAGAAGCTGTTTGAATTTCTAATTTGATGCCGTCACCTACCGAGTCATTGACAAAAACCACGTTGCCTGAAAATTCAGGTTCTTGAATTCTAATTTGTGCATTTAGCAGCATACAACTGAATAAAACTGTCGTTAATAATAATTTCTTCATAAGTTTAATTTTTAAAATTGTAATTAAGTTTTGTTATATTTAAATTTACAGTTGAGTCGGGGTTACATAGCGATACCAAGCTCGGTAGTCGTGAAATACACCGTGAGAAATGGGACTTGGAAAACTATATACTTTTGCACCTTGACTTTTAAGGGTGGATATATCTTCTGTTGGAATTGTACCCACATTTGTGTCAGTGTCAGAAAAGTAGAATGATGTATTGCTTAAATTTTGATTTTTAAGCCAAGGTAAACGGCGGTAAGAATCTGCCGATATAAGACACATATTTACATTTATCTGTTTATAAGCCGGGTCATTACCATAAGTCAAGGCTGTACCCCCATAAATAAAGTCTTGCAAATATCCTTCAACAATGGATGCCGGTATATTTGGATTTTGATCGGCAATAACTATTTGGTCAAAATCTGTTGACGGATAATAAAGCAGATAGTTGAATATCATAGCTCCACCCCATGAAGTACCCATTATTACAATGTGTTTTCTTCGTGCCTTGCACCACTCAACAACCTTTCGTATTTCCATAGTTCCGACATCATTCAGCAATTCAGCATTATATACGCTTGATATGTTATAAGGAAATTTCTTGTCATAACCTCCAACTGTCTTGGCCAGATCAATAAAGTTCCATGTGTAAAAAGTATTTTTGGAAGTTAATTGATTGCCCTTTTGAGGGTGAAAAATTATAAATTCCGAAGTAGTATAAGTATTGTACTTTCGTGGTAAATATTGATTCGGGAAGAAATCTACATTACCAGGAAAGAAATCTGTTGATAGTTGGTATTGTGATTCCGCTTTTGAGCGATTTGATTTTTTTATACCGTTTGAAAGGTTCTTGCTTCCAGGCGCTTTAATTGCCTTTACACTTTGAATGTTGTACGATGATTTTGGTTTGTATAATGGAATAGTAAGACCTGAGCCATCTAAACTATAATCAGGTCCACCGCCTATATTAATTACTACAGTATCACTAATATATTCATCCGCAGATATTTTATTAAAAGCAATATCTTCAGACACGTAACTATCAATTGCAGTTCCAGTTTTCTGTGAATAGATATATCGTTGACGAGCGCTATTAAAATAACCGACGAATCTATTTATTGAACTATAATCCTTTTTGTAATTTGAATTTAGCGTTGGCATAATATTTTCAATACTATCAAGAATCACTAATGCTCTAGCTCGTCTGTCAGGTGGAACTCCTGTATTAATGGGATAAGAAGTAAAGTTCATACCAATAATACTGTTTATGTTGTTACGGTATGCGGTAATACTATCTTGTTTTTGTTGAATAGCGCCGCTTCGAGCTTTGAGATAACAAGCAGTACACCAACAATCGGGGAAACGTTGAAAATCAATTACCATATTGAAAGTAACCCACACATTTAATTGAGCGAGGGTATAACCCTTAAAATCTTGAAGAGTAGGAACAATAGGGAAAAAAGGTTTCTTATCTCTTAATAAGAAATAGTTAATATTCAATCCTGCCTGAAACGAATTCCAAGTACTATCTATAGGACATAGTAACTCCATTTTTCCAAAGTCGTGTTTTAATATAAACGCAGTTGCTGAATCATTATAGCATATAGGACAAGGCATTTTTAAATCCTTGTATTTATCATCTTTGTATTGAGAGAACCGATAAGTAAGGTTGTGAATATTGCAATGGAAAGACAGTTTTCTATCTGCCACAGGAGTTTCAGGTTTTGGTACATCGGGTATTATATGACAGCCCGCAAACACTGTTATAAAGGCAACCAAAAGGAGTAAATTTTTTTTCATAAAATAAGAATTAATTAGCAATTAGTACTCTGCAAATATACAAAATTGAGTTAACTTAGCAAAATATTAATGATGTTTTTTTTAGTGTTTTGTGGATTTTTTTTGTTATATTTTTAATTTTTTTTCTTCCTCGGTGGATTCTTCTTTTCCTCCTCTTTTTAATGCTTCCGCTCGAATTTGAAAACTCAAAAGAGTTCTTGTTTTTCCTGCTAATGCAGTTCTGACAATGTAAAAACTTGTCTTGTATTTTTTTACGAGGAAAGCTCTGTCGCCACCAAATACTTTTATTGGAGTTGTGCTTTTTTCTAATTCTTCATCCACTATTTCACCATCCATCTTTAATGCACCTTTTCGTATTTGATTACTCAATTCGGTGTCAATCTCCCCATTCAAAGCTCGTCGTACCGTGTAATAGGTTGTACTGAATTCTTCTGCCAATACTGTTTTAACACCATTGAATACTTTTATTTTTGAAAGTGTTTGTTTTGATTTTGTTTGCTTCATTGAAATTTTCTGTATATATTTATGAATAATGTTTGCTATATTTGCATCTCTTTTATAGAAAGTGGAATACTTTGCAAATATATTACTATTTTACGAATAATGCAAGATAATAACGAAAATAATACGAAGATAATTTCAAGACTATCTCAATACATTGATAGTCAAGGCTCAAACTTTAACAAATTATCCAAAAACATTGGAGTAAGCAATAGCTATTTCAGTAAGATGCTCAATAATAATGGTTCTCTTGGTGAAGATATTATCCGTAAGATATTACTTTATTACGAAAACCTTAATCCTGAATGGTTGATACTTGGTGTAGGTGAGATGCTTAGAAATGAAAGCGATGATGAAATTTCACTCAATACAATACTCAAAAGATATGAGGCTTTAACCATTGAAAATGCTAATCTCAAAAAAAAGAACGAAGAACAAGAAAAGAAAATTGCAGAATTGGAAAATAGAAAGTAGATTGTTTTCATTGTATTTGTCTTTAATAATTTATATGCGGTAATTAGATTCTGAGGGGTAATAGTTTTTTATTATTTTCTTCGGTGTGACATTTTTTTATATGCGTACAAGTGAGTTCGTCGGGGTTTTTGTTTTGAGGCATTCAAAAGTTGTGATTTTAGAGATACAAGATTTTCAAAAAAAATACTACCTGAAACAAAGTGGAAGTGTGGAGATTTTTTATAAAACCGCATGACTTGACCTTGCAGAAATTCAAATCACTAATTACTTTTGCCGAGATAAACAATGCCCCAGAGGGCTTACTCCTTCGGATTGTGGAATACAGAAAGTTTTAGGCTTGCAGAAATGCGAGCCTTTTTTGTTTGAGGTTGCAATTTGAAACCTCAAGTTGTTTCGTAATTGGAAGTCGCAAATTGCGATATCCAATTTCCTAAGATTTGCTTATGAAAGAAGAAAGTAGTAAGGTGAGGTTTTGATACCATTCTATTGTGGGAACCTGGCTGCATGAGAGAGTGATCAACTTCCTTTTGGTATCATTCGACATCTGTCGGCATTTCTGCAGAACGTCAAAATGATACCATTTTAATAACCGGTCCAACCGGATCTGATTTTATTTTGATACCAAAACAACCAGCTCAAGCGAAATCCCGGACAAAGATTTGATACCAAAAAAAAACTCCAACCCTTGTTCAGAGCTGGAGCCTCAATAATCAAATTGGTTTTGCATCAATTATTAAATCGTCTTTTATCGTAAAGGCTAAATGCCGCCCTCCATCTTTATCGTAAATCTCTACCTCGAATTTTTTCTTATCCGGAATGGTGAACTTCGGAAATGCCAGGACAAATGTATTTGACCTATTACTATCAATAGTTGTCAGATATTTATATGTCAAAATAGGAATGCTTTCTATTTCCTGCTCCGGTGAATTTTTGATTGTCTTTTTGTCTTTTATGAAACATTTGATAAAATCAATGTTCATATTCAAGGTTGACGTATTGATAATCTCAAAAGTAAAATAAAGAACATCGTTATTTATATGTACATTGTTCAAAAAACATGTAAGCTTGTTTTTCTTCTCTCCTACGCTGCTTATGGTTCTGTTCATCTTCAAACACTTTTCGGCTACAGATGCCAGCGTTTTGTCGTTAGCTGTATTGTCAAACAGGGCGACATTCTCAGAGTTAGAAAAATTGTAGGTATAGGTTTCTGCCGAAGGTTCAGAATTCATAATAAAGTCATAGTATTTTTTATCTTCGGTCACAATAAACAAACTTGTTGGTAAAACTTTTTCTTTAGTAAGAGCATTTATTTTTAGAATGTTACTACTATTAATTATAGAAGATGACAATGTTTCTTCATTACCTATATTAAAATAGATGATCTTCTTAGGAAATATTAAATGCGTTGATTTATCCGTAGTCACATTTATGATCGTTTTTATACAACTATCATTTGTATTTAGATAAGTAGAATAATCAACATCTTCTTTAAAAGTCAATTCAAAGCTGTGAAATATTCCATCCGCTGTAATGACGGACAACCCTCTTGAACCCTTAAAATTTTCATTATTTACCTTTACACGGACAATATTGTTTAAAGTAGGTATGATCTCTGCAACTATATCTTTTTTCTCTGCATCTATGTACTTTACTTTGTTATCAAAGATAAGATGTAATGTCTTGTCATAAGAAATCTCTAATTTCGTTGCCGAAACTTTCTTTTGAGCACTGGCAACCATAACCAATGCACATAAAATTACTGTAATTTTTAATTTCATAAAATATCGTTTTGGGTTGTTAAATTTCATTTACATCGCTGACTATTCTTAAATAGTTGTTTTTAATATCACTCGCCATTACCGCTTTTACAACAGGTAGGGGTTCTTCTACATCATCATACATTTTAAAGTACAAATGAAAGTCTCTCATATTGGAATGTGCTGTTGTACCGACAAACTCACCAGCTTGTAATTTGGTAAAGAAGTTACTATCGTAGCGTTCTTCACGCTGTGTTGATATTGTTTTACTTCTGCTATCTCCGCCCTTACTGTTTCCTCTTGTATTCGATTCTTTGCGTTTCTCTTCCTTGCCAAAAATTAAAGGATAATTTTTTAAGGCTTCAACATCTTTAGTTTTCCCGTAAAATTGATTTCCGAAATTGGCCTCAATACTACTTCTATCTAACTTGGAATATCGTTTTTCAACCTTAGCCCCTGATTGTGTAATGAAAGTGAAGCTACATTTATATTCTCGTAATACTGACGGTAACTTTTCAAAATCTGCAATTTTAAAGGTGGTTGCTTCGTCTAAAAAATAGACAAAAGGTAATTTATTTTCCAGACTGAAACGCCTTGAACTCACGGACATCATCAATGAAATTACAGGAGATATTACGTTTTCAATTTGAAAGGAATTTGCTATGGCTACAAGCTTTGGATTTGCAGGGTCAATTAAATTAAATTCAAAATCATTTCCACTTAAAACATAGGCTATATTTTTATTGAAAGCCAAAGAACTGAGGTAATTTGTAAGACTACTCAAAAAACTTGCCTGTGTTCTCTCGCTGTCTTTTGCATCCAAAAAAGCTGCTCCCAATGTTCGGCCATAGTGTGAACTTTCCAATAGGGTTGTGATTCGTTGCGCTCCTGCGGAACAAACATAATTTACAATGTGCGGGATGGTGCATATTCTTGAATGTTCGTAATAAAAAGTAATTGCAACACCTTTCAAAATACCCAAAGCTCCATTAAACCATTCATCTTTTTTACTCCCCTCGCCCAAATATGCAGTCAATAAATCTTCTATTAATTGCAGAAAGAGGTTTTCGTCTTTGACTACCTTTGGACTGATCGGATTTGTTCTGTAAGTTCTATCCATATCAGTAAAAGATATGTAATAAAATTTGTACGGATAATTGTGTTTTGTGATTAAATGATTTGCTGTTTTAGTCAAATCAAAATCTTTATAATCATAAATAAATCCGGCAAAGTTATGTCTTATATATTCTTCCAATATTGGCTTGCCGATACTTTTTGTCTTACCTGAGTTCGCCCCGGCATATATAAGAAAATTATCGAATGGGTCATTAAATATCAGGGGACCTCTTTTCGTTTTCAAACTAAATTTATACGGGTTTTTCTTTGATGAATTTGACTCATTCTTCGAGCCTGGTAATATCACAACTATAAAAATAATTCCAATGAGAATAATAATAGCTATGATAATATTCTGTGTAGATAAATAGTGTGATAACATAATTTTATCAATTAAATTTGTCTGTATTAATACCATGATACAGTTTTTCTACAACTGCATATATTTCCTTGACCTTACCTAAACAGGCTGAAAAAGCTTGTTTAATTGTGTCATTCAAAGCAAAATTTGTCAATAAATTTTCTGCTGCATTGATATTTGAAGCAAGTAAACCTAAATCATTCGCCTGTTGTTTTCTGAATAAATTTACATAGTGAGATGGTAAATTGCCATTATTCCAGGCATCGCCCTGACGAGTGAATCCAATCTTTTTTTCAAGCGTGAAAACTTTATTTTCTATGTTTGCAAAATTATGAGTTTGCGAATAAATTACAATCTTATCTACTCTGTTATTTATGTACATATTATCCAACAATTTTGAAACACCCCTTACCGGTTCATCGTGATTAGTGGCAAGTCGTCCAAAACCTTGATTTCTTACTTCTTCGGCATATCTTCGATACAAGCCTAGTTCAGTCAATGCCGGATGTGCTGCCACTCCGTGAATTTCCACCTGATAACCTTTTTGTTTTAATTCCGAACAGATAGCATCTAAGCCGTTTGGATTTCTAAAAGTACCCTCACAAATAAAGCTAACACGATTTTCAATCGCATCTTTCATCAATTCATCTTTAAATGTAGTGCAAAAAATATGGGTCTTATCTGTGAATAGTAGAACATCCTTTTTGAGTTTGTCAAAATCAGGATGGAACACTCTAAAATCATCTCCGTTAATTTTTAAAAACTTTATGTTTTGGTTTTCGTTTTCTATTAATTCCGGTATCATTCCTTTTCCTGATGCTGCTTGTCCACCAGTGAAAACAGCCACCGGATTTTCAGAGGATGGATAAGACTTTAATAATCTTTCCTTATTTTGAATGTAGATATTCAAAACTTCATCCTTTTGCATTTTCTGCTTTAATTAATGGTGAATAAAGCTGTTTTACTTTATCTAATATACTTTCATATAAAGCACTTTGACTATTGATAAAAGTCAAAATATAATCCTCTTGATTGTACATATTCAAAGGTTCATCCTCTTTCCTTTTTATACATGGTACAATTAATAAGTTCAGACAACTTAATGCTACGCTTTTGCTCATTCTTAAAGGATAATTCTCTTCATTCAATTTGATTTTGTAATTTACAACAGGGTCAATATGTCCGCTCAAAAAAGGGATGTATAATCGTTGTACTTTATCTAATATGCTTAAAAATGTCTCGTCTTGTTCTCCATTAAGGATTTCAATTTCCTTTCTGTACATGTCCATTAAACAACCTAGTTCTTTCATGCGGATTTCATCTGTGCAGCTTTCTTTTTCTGTCTCTATGCGTTTTACAAGTTGCTGTATGGCTTGTATGGCATTTGCTTTTATTTCTTCCATAATTAAATAAGTATATTAGTATAATAGTATATTAGTTGTTATTCGGTAACATTGTCTTTAAGGAATATTTTTTTTATTTCATCTAAGACTGCTGCTTTTGGATTCATTATAATTTTAGCTACTCTAGTAGCCTTTTTTGCGATTTTTACTTCGGCATTAAACATATCACCAGTAAGTTCTTTTACGACTTTGTTTTTGATTATCCTTCCGACTCCTTTTCCGTCTTTCTGGTTGACAATGAAATTAGCTATTTTTTTGGTATTTCTTGCTACCTGTATTTCTTCATTGTATTCTCCGCTTGTAAGTTCTTTTACGACTTTATTTTTGACTTTATGTTCTACATGATTCAAAGCCTGATTTTGAATGTTTGATGTAATTGCTGACTTGTTCGATTCCTTTCTCTCTGCTGGTTCATATATAATTCGGCTTAAATGTTTATTAGTTATAGAATAACCTTCTGAATCTTTAAGAAACGTTGTACGATCATCGTGAGATACACATTTATAACCTCTCTTTGTCATTTCAATTTCAACCTGCTCTAAAGTTTTAATATCTTTATTTGAAAGAACATCTTTCAAGTCTGGGTTATCAATAGCATCTAAATGTAAATTTCTATCAAACAATCTTATTTTATTATCATAAGCAAAATTTGTCAACCTAGACAAAGAAATACTTACCTTTGTCTCACTGTCGTGAATCACAAAATAGCTTATTTCTTTTTCTGATTTTTTATCCTTAAAACTACATTTCTCGACAGTAATACCTTTGTCATTATACTTTTCTCCCTCACGATCTAAACGAATAAGATTAAATCGCTGGAGAATGTCTTTCATTTTTTCATCCGGCACTCTCTGAACAAAAGGTTTTAATTCATTATTCTTAATTGAAAATGTTTCATTCTCCTTTTTAAAAACATGTGTTCCCCGAAAAACTTTTGTATCATAACCGTTCTGTTTCATCAAATAATCGACTTGATTTGTTGATGTAAAGGTATGATTTTCGAGAATTTTTTTTAAATCGGCATTATTGACTTT
>Ga0302292_1001679_pt1 | contig 13963 bp, 13 predicted proteins | sample III_Fen_N2_1_FD_194553 | JGI IMG/M metagenome (GOLD analysis project Ga0302292, IMG submission 194553) | Peat permafrost microbial communities from Stordalen Mire near Abisko, Sweden - III_Fen_N2_1 | ecosystem: Environmental > Terrestrial > Soil > Wetlands > Permafrost | place: Sweden: Abisko...
TGACAACAACGATTTCGGCATGTTGTTGCATTTCGGCATCCGAAATTTTAAAATCTCTATCAATTTTTGACATGATTGGTTTATTTAACAGAAACAAAAAAATATAAATCCGGACGTAATTCATGCGCAGGGCATGAGTGATTGTAGAGCCATCGAGTGGCAAGGGAGGAGGGATAGTCCGACAGTCGGTTGACAGTCGGTTGCGGCAACACGCCTGTGCCGCCGGCAGAATCGATTACGCTTGAATCGAATGGAGGAGTTTGTTTATACACAGTAAATCGTACAGCGAAAGGCAAAACCAAATTGCCGATGTATCGCTGAGGGTTGCCAACAGGCGGAAGCCGATTTCCGGGGTACGGAAGTAGTTTGCCGAAGTACGGAAGCAGATTGCCGGGATGCGGAAGCAAAATGCCGCCCCGGCATTTGTCTACTCTAGCCCGGAAAACCACTACTCTAGCCCGGAAAACTGTAACTACCACGCGACACACCTTAACTGCCGGGCAGAAAATTGCAACTGCCAGCCGGCTTGCTACAACTGCTACGTGGCAACAGGTAACTTTAGCCAGGCCGCCATTTGCTGCCAAACGGCAAGAGACGCCCACCAAGGGGCGAGGATCGTTTATTCGTATCTAATTTTTCACAGTATGTCAAAGAACGGGGACTGTTTGTTGTTCGTTATCCCTGACAGGAATGGAAATTTGTCAGGGATGGAGCCACTATAACTGATTTTCGTAATCGAAAGCGGTCATCAGTTCGATTAGCTTTTTTTCTGCTTGTTCCAGTGCATCGGCACTGCCTATCGAACCAACCACAAAAGCAGAGGCACTTGGCGTAATAAATAAATCGGCTTTTACGGTTTCGTCAATTTTAGGAACAGCTTGCACCCTGTCTGAATCTTCGCGTAGGTCGCCACGGATGGCATAAGCAATTTGATTTGCATTATCACTTATGGCAATGGCAACTGTTTCCATTAAACTGAATGTACGTGCCTGATTTGATGTAATACGCCAATTAACGATTGCTTTAGCTAAGGCGGGAATGATTTCTTCTCTCTTTTCTTTAGGACATATTAGGCAGTTTCCAAATATGTTTTTGCCGTCAATCCATCCTTCTGCGCGAAGTTTTGCTTCGATTTCCGGAAAAAGTTCTGGTTCCAATTTGTTAATTGAAACACAGAATAAAGTGCGTAAATCTATTGCAACATCAAAAACAAACAAACCAGATGCACGAGATTGATCTTGAATGAATGCTCTGTTTGGTAGACTTCTGTGGTTGGTTGTTAGCCATTCTTCCAATTCTTCTTTTGTCAATTCGGCACCGCGTTTTTTATTTTCTAGCCAAAACACTTTTACCTCATGATGATCGGGATGTGATGTGCGGTCAAAAGTTAGATTTTCGGTTGGGCTTTCAATTCCTCCCAATAAAGGATGTAATGGTCGCATCGCAGAAATGGATAAAGGACTTCTTCTTTTTACAGTCATATTACCACTTTCAGCTTTCATATACCCCCCAATTAGCTGATCAGAGAACGAAGGATCGCAAGGAGAATGGGGTTCTTTCTGACTTGCTTTGTTTTCTTTTTTGTCAATTTCCCAATTGAATCTAATTGCAGCAAACGGCATATCGAGCGCTTCAATAATCGAACGTTTTACTTGTTGGCCGCTCGAATAAGCCATTCTTTTTCCAAACTGAGGATCGTAATAGAATTTTTGTCCATCATTTACGGCGAAAACGGTATGTTCTGCATGGCGTAGTCCACGCAAATAAATAAAAGGTGAGTTTTTCATAATCAGTTATTTAGATTGTTCTTAGATTTCTTATAAGCATATTCAAAACGGATAAGAGTAATAAATAATGGGAAGTTATCGTATGGCATTTTTAATACCTGTTCCACAACTTCTTTGAATACATCTGCATTCGAAGGAAAATAATTCAATACTTCGGCCAGCTTGTCAATGAAATTTTTCAAACTTCCAGATTCGCGTATCTCTTGAGATAATGTTGAAAATACTTTCTTGCCCCTTTCATCGGACTTTTCAAAATCCGACAGAGCTCCGGCCACATTTGAAGCCAGATTCAGTAGTTCTGTTTTGTTTAACATAGCTATAATCCAAGTTTTAAATAATTTATAATTAGTGAATGATTCTTTGTCTGAAAATTTGTATTCTTTGTATTCTTTGCCTTGTGCATAAAGGAAAGTGCCTTTAGGCATGTATTCGCGGAGTTTCGCTGGTTCAATTGCTTTAAGTCCAATTGTTCCTATCTTACACGCTTCTTTGAAACTATAGAACGTTGACAACGTCTCGATTTCTTCCTCTTTTAAAGCAGATTCACCATCAGAAAATAGAATCTCGCGCAATTCAAAAATTTTACGAATTTCGTTGAGATATATATTTACAAAACCATATGTCGTATTGGTTTTGGACGAAACGAAAGCAAGAACTGTAAAAGTTCGTTTTCCAAACATCTTACTTAGTGCGAAAACAATCTTAATCCAAGGGATTGTATCAATTGATTTTACACCACCTTCTTTATCTTCTGGATCTATGTCAATTTGAAATCTATCCACATTTATAGATTCAAGAGATTTATATTGGGCGCAAAAAGATAACCATTGTCCATTCCATGTTTCAATTTGTCGAGGCTTAAGATTAGGAGTTTGATTATGATGCTTTCTGTAAAGTTCCCATCCATTAAATAGTAACCAAAAGGTTTTTTCGTCATCAACAAATAATAACCCACCTTTCAATCCTATGGACAAACCCTGTCCAATCCAAGAGAGATACATTTCTTCCTTGGTAATTGCATAATCCATACTGGTAACTTGACCAGAGGTTACAGCTGTTGTTTCTCCCGCTGCGTAGCCAACATAAGTTGACCCACTTACTTTACCATTTGAAATATCCGTTTGCAATCTTTTTAATCGAGCTAATGGTTCACTTCCGCTTAGCTTTGTCTTTTCTGAATCAATTGACTGAAAAAAAGTAGAACCATGGACGTGCATTAAATGCTTGTCTGAATCAAAGAAGATTGGGAATTGAATTTCTGTAAAAAAATGTTCTGCGGAGTAATTTGTTCCTTCGCGCTCATTGTAAAGCTTCAAAAATTTTTTGCCGATGTAACTTGTGTACATGATTATAGAAATTTATCGTGTTCAACTAATTGTAATCCGAAGATTTTGTAATCCACTGGGTTTTGGGGTACCACAAAAGGATTTGATCCAACGGATAATTGTTCGTATTCTGATCGGTACCGGGAGATGGTTTTCCAGTTGATCGGAATTTCCAATTGTATTCGTTCTTCCCAGTTGGCAAGAAGGTATTTGTCACGGTCATCAGATAGAATGCAGGATGCACTTTCAATTTCGAGAGCATCAACCAATACCGCACTTTTGCGGTTGGTCAATTCCAATAAAGAGAAACGATTGTTTTTATAAATCAGGTGAATGTCAATCTCCTTTGTGTCCAAAATTGGATAAACTAAATCAATCTTTTTTTGTATACTTGGCTCATCCAATATATCGCCGTTATCTGGCAACTGCTCGAAACTTGATTTCAGAATATCCATTTTGTAAGGAAGTACATTCCCAAAAGGAGCAATAACATGAATAGGTTTATACTTTCCAATCGTTTCAGTTGTTCGTTTTCGGTTGACCCGGCCAAATCGCTGGATTAGGCTATCAAGCGGGGCGCATTGGGTAATCATTCGGTCGAAACTGATATCCAGACTAACCTCAACTACCTGAGTTGAAACCACAAGACATGGTTTTAACCCATCGCCAAATTTTGCGCTTCCGTCCCCATTGAACTCAGTTTTTAACCGTGTTTCCAAAGCCACCCGATCACCACGTTTATACCTGCTATGGATTAACATCATAGGTACATCTGGAAATGAATTCAAAAGACTTTTGAACGATTCCTGTGCTTTGTTGATTGTGTTGTATATAACCAGCACTTTTTCATTGTTGTCGAAAGCGTCAGTCAGGATTTCATTTATTCGGCTATCATCTTCCATCTTGTAAATCTGATGACGGTTAAAAGAATCCAGTACATTATCAGCAAGTTTCACCTGATACACCAGTTCTTGTCCTCCAAGAATTTGAAGCAAATCTTTATATAATTCCGATGGCATGGTTGCCGTACCAATATGAATGTGGCAATCGAGCATAAGCAACATCTTAACGATCTCCAAAACCATAGATTTAGAATAATCGGAATAGGTGTGAATCTCATCCAAAATAATGTCGCAACCTTTCAGATCAAGCATGACACTTTCATACCCAGGCGTTCCGAAAATGATAGCGGCCATCTGATGAGGCGTAAGTACTTTTAACGAAGAACCAACCAGCGGTTGAAGCAACTGTTCGTCAAGTTTACTGCCTACTACAATTTTTGAAGTAGCATGTTGTAGCCGGATGTCTTTATTAGGAATGGTTTTCTTCATTCGTTCCCACATAGCATTGATCGAGGCCTGAAAAGGGAGGGTGTAAAAAATTCGTCCTTTGCATCTTTTCAACAGGAAGTCGGTTTTTCCTGCTCCGGTAGGTGCCACAACAAGAGTATGAGGTCGACTGTCTGTTACACTGATTTGTGAAAGTGGATAGATTTCACTTCCCCTCGAAGGATCAAAATAGTAGGCAAGGTTTGGGACTTCAAAAAGGTGTTTAAGTTGTTTTTCTGTATTAAAAGAAAATGCTGAAGCAAAGTGATCAGAAGCCATCAATAATCCACGCCAAGGCGACCAACCAGTTTGTTTTGTTTCGCAATATGAAACTGCATATTCAAGAGCTTTTCTTGCTTCTTCTTTTGAAATGTGTGCTTCAAATCCCCAATGTTTTAAGATTTGAAAGCCAAATAGGCTCCAATTTTCCCAATCTTTCAGGTGATTGTCAATCCAATTTCGGAATCGATTGTCTAAATCGAGAATTCCACGTTCTTTGGGATCATTGATTATGGATTTATGATGGGCAACGACCATATCAATCAATGAATCCCATTCATCTTTAGGAAAAGCCGGCAGGAATGCCAATGACGAAAGTTCATGTCGGTGTACATAATTGGATTCCCGTTCCTCTGCCAATGAATTCGCGTTGATATTTTGCATCCTTTTCTGAAAATATGGATGTGCTTTTCCTAAATCGTGGAGGATTGCACCTTTGAGAGCGATCTGAGGAGAATATGCAAAGTCAAATTTTTGCGCAAAACACTCAATGGCCGCTACCACATGTTGCGTGTGATCAGGCAGACTAAGCCCACCGTAGTTGATGCTTTTAGCTAATATAGTATCAACTGATTGCATTTTCTGTCCTGATTGGGTTTCCAATAACGATAAGTTCACCGAACATCTCCGTTGCATTATCAAACCGGTTATGTCCAACTTTAAATCCGTTTACTTCCGATGAAAACAGTAATTCAAAACCATTGATCAAATCGAACTCTTCGACCGACATTTCCTGTATTGAATCAGGGAATAGTAAATCTTCATTTCTGCAAAGACAGACTGTTTGAATAAAAGCTCTTTGTGCATCTTGTTCTATATCAAAAGCCAAATACAGATTTGGGTTTAACATTACACCTCTGCTTAGTACTCCCATATTGGTTTTATAAATACCTTTTTCACATTTTGCAACAAAACCACCTTTTGACCAAGTCCGTTCTTGTTGGACATCAATTCCACAATAATTTATCCGGTGCCGAATAATTTTTTTGATGACCCCGGATTGTTCAAGTAATTCAGGAAACAGTTTTTTTTCAATTCCTTCGATAATTGAAGGGGTTAAAAATTGTTGGCTGTAAGTTTCACTGTCTCTCACTGCGGTCCAAGGCTTGATAAACCCGAAAGGACCTGAATATTTTACGACGTAATACATAGTTGTTCGTTTTTCTAAACCCCGAAGGTTTTGAAAACCTTCGGGGTTTGGTTGTTTATTTAATTGCACCAAACCCAATTCCGGTTGAATTTCCCAAACCTACATTCCAGGCAAATAGTTTGGTTTCGGGCTTGCCTTCAATAATTACCGGGCACCAATTGGCGCGATTCTGAATTCCATTGTACGTAATCTTTTTCGTTCCTGCTTTGGGGTAGCTTGTTTCAAACCGGATTTCAAATGATTCATCTTCAATTCCAGCTTCGTCCATCTTAGTTTGAAGCGTCTCTTTTAAACAGGAATTTGAACGGGGATCATCAAAGAATATGTGATCTACCTTTAAGCCAACTTTTCGTTTAATAAAGATCGGACTGCCTATAAAAAAAAGGTTGCGGTCTGACAAGTCTGGCTCTTCCTGAATGATAATTTCAGAAACAGTCATGCCATAAAAAAGAGTAGGATCGGCTTGAATCCCAGAAATTATCTTTTTAATCAGGTCGGAGTGATGAGAACTGAAGAAAAAGGATGTGCCTCTTTCAAATCTCAATCCATTCGGCGTTGCTTTGCCTCCTTCCAGTTGCGAAAAGGAATACAGCGATACCTTTCCGTGTTCATCGTTCCATCCCAACCACTTGTGGATAGTACCTGTCAATAAAGGTTGATGATCAAATGGGATGATCTTGTTCGATGTTTGAATTTTTAGGTGTATTCTCATATATCTGGTCTTTAAGTTTATTTCTTCGTTTTCAAACGCCGTCAGAGCTTGTTCCGGCCTTTCGGAAAGCTTCGCACGCTGACGGGTTTTCGGGTTCGTTGTTTACGGCAAAACCTTTCAGCGTCGGCAGACCTGAAAGCGTTTAGGCATTTCGCAACTTCCGTAATCAATCGTTTTGTAGGTTTGTTTCATATCGTTGTTTTATTTTGTTTATTTCGTTTTTATCTTTCAAACGTCGTCAGAGCTTGTTCCGGCATATCGGAAAGCTTCGCACGCTGCCGGGTTTTTGGTTTCGTTGTTTGCTACCAAACCTTTCAGCGTCGCCAGACCTGAAAGCGTTTATATTACAATTCAAGCCACCTTTCAATATCTTCAATTTCCCTGCTTTCAATTTTCTGGTTGTGCTGCAACTTAAAATTAGCCTGTTCGTCGAACCATCCCATTACTGCTTCACGGTGCAGTTTTGTTGGTTTTATCGAAATACAGGAGAGATAACTGCTCCACGGATACTCCCTCGGATGTTCACAAAAACCATGATGAATTGGGTTATTGTGAATATACAGGATCACCCGTTTCAGATAGTTTTCATTGTCGATCAACTTCCGTTTAAATGGTCGTTCGAACAATGCGCCCCGATACCCGAAGCGGTTGTTTAAATATTTGCTATATGCGTTGAATAGATGGGAAAAATGAAGATGCGGTTTGGGAATTTTGACGCTGTCAGGAGCTTCGCACGCTGACAGGTCTTTAGTCTTCCATTTTACATCTTCGAACCTGACAGCGTCGATAGACCTGTCAGCGTTAGAATATTTATAAACAATATTTTCCTTAATTCTCACTAACAAATGGAAATGGTTTGGCATTAGTACCCATGCATACGTCTCTGCAATTGGCGAAATGTATTCGTCATACAAATCCAGGAAATATTCGTAGTTATCCGGTTCGCGAAACAGGTCGCGGTTGCCTACCCCGTGGTTATAAATGTGGAAGTAATTACCGTATGTCAATGGTTCAAGTTTCTGCATCGCTTTTTACTTTTTTGCAGTATCTCTTTTATCTTTTTTAGACCTGACAGGTTTTCAAAAACCTCAGGTCTAAACGATTACTTAAAATCCTGCAACATTTCATTTACTTCAGCAACATCAAAATAATCGTCATCCCATTCTTCATCTTCCAGCCCCAGCCATTCTTTCATTTCCTGATGTTCTTCGTGTTTAGGGTCGGCAAGAATAACTTTCAGGTTTTCGTAGCCCCAGGGGCCGCCACAATCTTCGGGCGGACAGGTTCCTTTCCCGGCCAGGCAAACCGGTTGTTTAATTTCATCGGTTAAAATTTTTTCGAGTACTATTTGGTGAATCCAATCATCGCCAAAATCATAGATGTAGGTAAATGTTTGTTTTTCGGAAGTAAATACCTTGTTTAATTTGGTTTTCGTGGCATTCATATCTGGTCGCTCCCAATCTTCTTTCGAGGGTATTGCAATAATCGGATGTGAGCCATGATCTTTCGGGCAGAACTGGTACAAGTGATAATCTTCCCAACCAAAAACAAGCTGTATCAGTTGGTGTAATTCGTGGAAAGTAAATTTTTCGGGTACGATGACCTGTCGCCAAACCGGCGGCTTGGTCACGTTTTTCAGTTGAATTTTAAATTGTAAAGCCATAATCATGTTTTTTAGTTTATTTTAATCTCATTCAATCGGGTACTGAGCCTGTCGAAGTAACCCATCCAAATCCCATCGAATTCTTCTCACCTATCCCGGCTGCCAGTATTAATTGGTGGATTTCGATGGGGCAAGTCAGCGAGAAATCGAATACAAAACCACGCACTTTGCTTTGTTCAGGAGTGTAGGGTCTTATCGTTACCAGTTTCGATTTGGATTCGCCTTTTAGCCTAAAATGAAAGTTTAAATCTTCGGACAAGGCGGTAACATTGGGTATTGAATTGTACTTATTCAACAGGTTCAGCCGAATCAAGTCGCTGTAACTTTTATCTGTTGGAGCCAGGTATTGGGCATATTTACTGTTTTCGTCTTTCAGGCTAACAACTACTGGCGACATGGCCCGATAATTCATGGTTTCTGTCAAAACCGGTTCGGGCAATCGTTCAACCTGGCTTACCACCAAATCTAATCCGTTAAACTGGTCGCCAATATAAACCTGTTGGTTATTAAACAGCCCGATGATAAATTTTTCGGCAGCTTCGGCCAAATGGAACGAAACCGACAGGGAAAGTTGTTCAGCATGTATCTCGAACAAGGTTTTTTCTTTCCAGAGAGTTGGTCTGCCAAAATCTAACGGAGAGTAGTTGAACAGTTTAAATTGCTTCGTACCGGTAGTGTAACCTTCAGTATGAAGAAAGTTGGAAAACTCGGGATCGGCTTTGCCAATTACTTTGTAAATCCAGGCGCTGAGGTAATACTGGTAATCCATTGGAAGCATACGTTGTCTTCCGGTGCGGTTAAAGGTGATTTTAAATCTCATAATGATACGATTTTAGTTTGTAATAATTATTTGTTTGTACTCTATTGAGCTGAATACTCATTAAGCTTCATAAAACACGTTCATTTTCACTCTTCTGTACGGATGAGATTCCGGATCAATCTTTATAATACGTGCTTTCATTGCGATGCCCTGGTCCATCATGCGTGCAATTACTTTGTTCTCTTCGCGTGGCAGATAACCCAGCTTTTTGTTGCCTCGAAAAACTTCGATCGCATAGCAATCGTGCGGGTTCTGTGCTTCCCTTTTCAGAAAAAGTCCGTCGTTTTCTTTTAATATTTGTTCTTGTTCAATTCCATCGTAATACTGAAACCCTGCAATGTACGGGGAGCTAAGCCTTATTTTCCTGATTTCATCAGGCGCCTTTTCGGAAGATGGTTTCGGCACAACAAGCAATGCACCACCCAACAGCATTTGTTTTAAAAAGTCGAACCGATTCATAGCTAATGCGTTTTGATGCACTAAATTTCCTAAGTCAGGCTCCATGATTCGCAAAGTCTCTTGAAAAAATTTTGTATTTGTCTATTTTTAGTTTTAGAAATTTCTGAAACCCTTCGTCGCCCAACAGATGAATATCTTCGGCAAGCCCAAGAACGAAACGCCCTGGACCTTCGTATTTGGCAACCGGCACTTTCAACATAAACTGATTGTTGCTTATTTTAGTCAGAAACCGCTCCGATAAGGGGTATTCTTCAACAAGCAAATTGCGGACTTTCAGGTTTAAACTGAATTCAACTTGTTTGTCGAGGTTGCCTGTATTCCTGAAAACATCAACAGGTTTGGATTGGTGCAACCGTTCGTATTCCCAGCAAAAGGGTGTTTCTTGTGTATCTTCAATCCGACAGATTTTGAATTGCCGGTTTTTCTGCAATTCGGTGTCGAATGCCCATACCAGGTTGAAATCGTCTTTGAATTCAAATGGTTCGACAATCCGGTTTTTTATGGTCTGACTGTTTCCCGAAGAATAATTGATCAGGAGAATTTGCTTTTTGGCCTGCTGTGCCTTCCGAAGAACCTGAACCAAGGCCGATTTTTCTTTCTGAATGTAGGTTCCGATGGCCTTGTCCTGATTTAAGAAGGCCGCGAGTTTTTGCTTTAAACGGGTTGCACAAACTTGTTTTTCTTCGATCAGATCGATGCTTCGCGAAAGCAAATAGGTTTCTTCCTCCGAGAAGTGAAGCACGTTTATCAAAACCTGATAATCCTGCTCGGGATAGTCGATCCAGTATTTCCCATCTTTTTGGTGAAGATCGAAGCCGGTGTCTTTTAAAACATTACAATAGCTGTAAAATGCCGAACTTTTAATCTCCAAAAAGGCAATGCATTCTTCCTTTGTTTTCGGATAACTGTTCGAAAGAAATAGAATTAACCGTAGAATTCGATGTGTTTTGGTATCAAATGGCATGTACTACGAATAAGACATAAATTTAAGCTATTCGCCAATACAAAGTATTTCATTATGGGTATTATTTTATAACTTTTTTATATTCTCTTGATTGATCTTTAAAAACGAATTCGAGTAAATAGATTCCTTTCGCTAACGACGAAGTATGAATAGAATTATTCTCATTGGGTTCCGACATCCGCATTCGACCATCCACACCGAAAACATTTATTCGAACGATCGGATTTTCTAAATTGCTATTTGTGAAACAGATCGTTTCATCAAATGGATTGGGATAAACGGTGATGTTTCTATTTTCAAACTTTACTTCATTCACGCCCAAGGCATTCATCGTTCCGACTTTCATTCCATTTCCAAAACTGGTAACCCACATTTCGTTTTGATTGTAGGGATTAAAAAAAACTCGCTCAGGCTGGCGAAAGGGGTAACTATCAACCAACTTCCAGATCGGCGAAGCGGTATTCATCGTATTACTCATCCAAAGTCCCTGGGTTTCGGTAGTTAGAAATGCCTGATTGGAAACCTGTGGGTTAAATGTGATTGACGAAACTCTGTCGAACTGGCTCCCGGTAAGTTTTGTCCAGCTTTTCCCCCGGTCGGCAGTTTTATACAAACCGCCCAATCCATTTGGAGCGCCGCCCCAACCACTAAAAACGCAAACATACCAGGTGTTTTGGGTCGGATCCGATGGATCAACAACCAAGTCTTTCGTCCAGTAAAGCATTCCGTTGTGGCTTACGTCGCTCCATGCATTCGTCGATGGATCATAAAGAAACACGCCTGAACTTTTGGTGAACCCGGCGGCCGTTCTTCTTCCTGAAAAAGTGCAAACCATCTTACCATCGTTTAAAACTTGGATGCAGCATGGATGGCCTTCGGTTCTGGGTGGGTTGGGTAGCTTTGTCCAGGTAGAAGATGCCCCCGATGACAAATTGTTGGTGAAGTAAATTCCGCCTGATTGTGAACCTTGCGTTCCACCGTAATGAATGACGGAAGCGTACATCCTTTCCGAATTTTTAGGATCATTGGCTATCCAAAAAATGGGATGCCCAAAACTATGTAAGGTTGTCCAGTTAACGCCATTGTCGGTCGAAAAAACTATTTTGCCATTCCCATCCAAAGCATCAAGCTGGGCATCGGCCAATCGGGTACTTTGATAGATGTCATGAATATTTGAGCAAGCGCCATACAAATTTCCAGCATTCGTTTTGACCAATCTGTATAACGAATTTACCGAAAACCCATTGTAATTGAAACTCCATTTGTTGCCACCATCCACACTTTTTATACCACCAATATCGCTAAAACAGGCCATCATTTTATTAACATCCAGCCATTGCACTTGCCAGCAGGTTGTGTTTTCGAGTCCGATGCTGGTGTACGATTGTTTGGCCGGTGTAGCAGCTGATGCCGGATGCTGATCGGTGCTGCTTACGTATGCTTGTGTCCAGTTATCACCGCCATCGAGAGTTGCTTCTACGTTGCTGAAACTACCAAACAAAACTTTTTTCGAATTCGTGGGAGCTACTGAAATGCCAAAACAGGTTTCACTCCAACTCCAGGCCTTGTCGCCACCCCAACCTTCCCAGCCAGTTATGATATTCGAATTGTTGGTGGTTTTAAAGACTTTTGTCCAGTTTTGACCCGCATTAGCCGATTTGTAAACCAACGGAGCGCCTAATGCATTATCATTCCCACCCAGATAAATGGTATTAATATCATTTTCGGCCATACCCACATACATCACAAAATCAGTTGAGAAGTTAATACCTGTTGATTTCGAAACCCAAACGCCGTTGTCATCATCCATTGTATAAACACCCTTGGCGAAGTTGTAGTAATCCCAGGGCAAAACACCATTGTAAACATCAGCCAGATTTGCTGTAATGCAAGCAAACCGGTTAGTTGTACCGCTTTTGGCGCCAACGAAATTCCAAATCAGTTGGCCCGAAGTAATTCCTGAAGTATTCTGAACATTGAAGGTGGCGCCCGAATCAGACGACTTTATTAAACCATCGTTTGTCCCGATGTAGATGTTGTTTCCATCCCAGAAAACGCCTCCCAGAATGATACCGGCTCCATTGCTGGCAGCCTGTTTCACAATTTTCAAGGTCGTTCCACCGTCATTCGAAAACAAAATATAGCCGTAAGCGCCAATTATCAGCTGATTGGGATTGTTATAATTAGCAACGATCCGATAGACATTTCCATAATCGGAAACCGAATAACTGGTGATTGCTTTCCACGAGTTGCCACCATCGGTAGTTTTTACCGGGTATCCATCATTCCCATCGTTAAAATTGCAATAGGCTATGTTATTGTCTTTGGTGAATTCGTAGGTAGAAGTGTTGAATACCTGAAGCCTGGAAAAATGAACCTGCGAATACGATTTTCCAGAGTCAGTACTGTGAAACAGCTGGCTCATATCGCAACTAACGTAAAACTCATTGTCGTTTGCCGGATTTATCGTTGGAAAGAATAATGCGCCACCACCACCAATTCCTTTGGGGGCAAAAAGTGTTGGTTGTCCGGAAGTTGTCATACTGATTAGGCAAAAAAGCAACTGCACGAGAACAAGATGATTTAGCTTCATACCGATGGTTTTAGTTTGTAAATGAAATTCGATTCCGTTCTGATTTTCGGCTAAGTTATGGAGAAAATTGTGGCGTAAATAAAAAAGACCTAAAAATCATTATGAAGAATATGGGAACGACAATGAAGCAAATAGCCGGAGGACTTTGAACAGATTGCGCTGTTTACAGAAAACCGGAAGCTGCCAGAATAGATAATAAATTTTGTATTTTTACATCCTATAATTAAACATGCTTATTCATGGGAGCCATTGTAATTAAAAACGATTCAAAAAGCCTGAAACTCATTACTGAACTGGCAAAAAGATTAGGCAGCAAAGTTGCCAAACTCGATGACGAACAGTTTGAAGATTTTACTTTCGGCGAAATGATGAAAGAAGCAAAAACAGGAGAATTAGTAAGCCGTGAAACAATTCTGCAAAAACTGCAATGATTGTTCTTTTCGACCATTCCTTTGGCAAAAGCCTTGACAAACTTCATGACAAATTTTACTGATTTTGATTGCACACCGCAAAGACATTTATAAACGGTTTCCATAATCATTTATAAAAATCATCACGTCCTTCCTCGTACAACTTCTTTCTTTATCCTGAGTGAAACCTTCATTTTATATCCATTGATTTCTTCAGATTGTTGCACCTCTGTTTCAACAAAAAAAGAAAGAGAGTCAGAAATTAATCTAACTCTCTTAGCACTAAGAGCGAGAAACGGGGATCGAACCCGCGACCCTCAGCTTGGGAAGCTGATGCTCTACCACTGAGCTACTCTCGCTTTTTTTTTGAACGCCCAAAAATAATAAAACTAACCGTTGGGCGGTTATGTTTCCAAAAGATAATTTTTCCTGAAAGCGAGAACCAACCTTGTCCAACAGATCGGATACGGGTG
>Ga0302292_1001680_pt1 | contig 13958 bp, 8 predicted proteins | sample III_Fen_N2_1_FD_194553 | JGI IMG/M metagenome (GOLD analysis project Ga0302292, IMG submission 194553) | Peat permafrost microbial communities from Stordalen Mire near Abisko, Sweden - III_Fen_N2_1 | ecosystem: Environmental > Terrestrial > Soil > Wetlands > Permafrost | place: Sweden: Abisko...
AAAACCTAACAAATGAAATAGCTTCTAAAATCAATACTATAATAAAGAAAAGAGCAAGTAAAGGTACAAACATAACAAGTGCAAAATAAACCAAAGCCGCTGTGGTAATTGCAAAACACAATAACCGAAACAATATGCTTATATTGAATTTATTATAAATCATATCTCTTAATTTTATTGTAAAGTGTCTGTCGGGTTACTCCTAAATATTTAGCAACGGTAGTCAGGTTATCTCCATATTTATCTAAAGCCGTTTCAATCATGCGTTTTTCTACTTGTTCCAACGTTTCCATGTATTCGTCTGTTGCCGTTAAGGTCTTAAACATGAAGTCTTCGGGCTTAAGGATTATTGAATCTGCTAATATTACTGCTTTTTCGACTGTATGTTGTAATTCCCTTACATTTCCAGGCCAAGGATATTTTATAAGTTTTTTAAGTGCTTGATTACTTATTTGCAAAGCTTGTTTTCTGTATTTTTTCTCGTAGAGTTTCAGAAAATGAGTGAGTAGTAGTTCAATATCACCAATTCGTTCTCTCAATGGAGGAATTTCTATGTGAATAGTATTTAAGCGATACAATAAATCTTCCCTAAACTCCTTACGTTTGACTAATGAACTCAATTCGCAATTAGTAGCACTAATCAGCCGAATATCAACTGGTACATGTTGATTCGCCCCAACCGGTACTACCTCACGGTTTTGCAAAACAGAGAGTAACTTAGATTGCAACGAGAATGGTAAATTTCCAATCTCATCCAAAAATATAGTTCCTTTGTTAGCCAGTTGGAATTTGCCCACTCTATCTTCACGGGCATCGGTAAATGCTCCTTTTTTATGTCCAAAAAGCTCACTTTCAAAAAGAGTTTCGGAAATAGCACCCATATCTACCGTGACAAGTAATTCATTAGCACGTTCCGAGTTTCTGTGTATTTCTTTTGCTATCAATTCTTTTCCTGTTCCATTTTCTCCGGTAATCAATACATTGGCATCTGTGCTGGCTACTTTCTGAACCATATTCATTACCTTCATCATAGTTGGTGATGAGCCGATAATCAACGAATGATTTCGGTTGATTTCTTGTTTTATGGATGTTTCTCTTGATTTTAATGATTTAACCTCCAATCTTGATTTTCTGAAACGTAGGGCTGATTTCAGTGTTGCCAAAAGTTTCTCATTTTCCCATGGTTTTAGAATAAAATCTGCCGCACCTCTTTTTAAAGCATTGACAGCTAATTCCACATCACCATAAGCTGTAAACATGACGACTTCTACTTCCGAATCAATCTTTTTTATCTCATTCAACCAGAACAATCCCTCATTCCCGGTATTAACCCCGGCAGAAAAATTCATATCGAGTAAAACGACATCGAATGTTTGACTTTGAAGTAATGATGGAATTTGAGACGGATTTGCTAATGTCTCCACAGTTTGAAACTCAAACTGTAAAAAAATCTTCAAAGCGCTTAGCGCGCTCTGATTATCATCAACTATTAAAAGTTTTCCTTCCTGCATATTTGAGAGATTAAATGATAAGAATGAAAAAACAAATAAAATGCTATGCGCAGCAAAGATAAAGAATTAATCGATTCAATATTCTGTTGTCTATTTGTTTGACATTTCATGTCAAACAAATAGACAACAGAAACAACATAATAAACAATAACATGCTATATATAAGATATATATAGTTTTGGCACACGTTTTGGTGAAATTATACGAATTAATTATTTAAACTAGAAAAACTAAATTGTATTTCTATGAGCATGGATAAAAAAATAGTTGACAAGCGATGGATAAAGCCAAAACATCTGAGAATAATTCTTCCTGCAATTGCATTACTAGGCGTATTTCTGGCATTTATATTTCGCGATACATCAAGTGTTTTTAAAGCAGAGAAAGATAAAATTACGATTGAAAAAGTGTTTAAAGGTCCATTTATGGACTTTATTCGAATTACCGGTGTAGTTGAACCCATCTCTATTGTTTCGTTAGAAGCTTTGGAAGAAGGAAGGGTGGAAAGAATACTTATTGAAGAAGGAAATATGGTCAAAAAAGGAGATGTTATTTTAACGTTACGAAATGAAAACCTGAACATGAGCTTTACTGATGGAAAATCCAGTTATGCTTTCCTCACTAATGAAATGAACAATCAACTTATTGAGGTAAAACAGCAGGAAATCGCAAACAAGCAAGAACTGCTGATACTAGAAAACGACATTATAGATAAGCAACGAAAATTCGAAAAAACCTCCAGGCTTTATGCCAAAGGAGGTGTATCGGAAGAAGAATATCTGGTACTGAAAAACAGTTATGAAACAGCAGTAAAATCCAGGACTTTGAAACAACAGAAAATGGTGCTCGACGGTGAATTGAGAAACAACAAGCGTTCTCAAATTGAGCTTAAAATGCTGATGGTAAAACAACAACTTGAGAACCTAAATGTAAAAGCACCTGTTAGCGGACAACTGGGAACGCTGGATGTTGAAATTGGTAAATCCATTACCAAGGGTCAGCAGATAGGAAAAATAAATGTACTGACATCGTATAAAATCTCCGCCTTGATTGACGAACATTATATTGATCGAATTCGAAAAGGTCTTATCGCAGATTTTGAGAGGGAAACAGATACATTCAAACTCGAAGTTATCAAAGTATATCCACAAGTAAATAATGGTCAGTTCAAGGTTGATTTTCATTTTACATCTACACTTCCTGAAAATATCCGAACAGGACAAAGTTACAATATCAGTTTACAACTTGGCGAAACTCAACAAGCTGTACAAGTTGCGCGTGGCGGATTCTTCCAGAGTACTGGCGGACAGTGGGCATTTGTATTATCACCCGATGAAAGTTATGCAATAAAACGAAATATCAAAATTGGAAAACAAAATCCGCAGAACTATGAGATTCTGGAAGGTTTAGCCCCCGGCGAGAAAATAATTGCTTCCAGCTACGACAATTTTGGAAATAACGAAAAAATAACACTTAAATAAAACAAATATGATTAAGACAGAAAATCTGACAAAGGCATTTCGCACAGAAGAAGTGGAAACCACTGCATTAAACAATGTAAACCTACACATAAAAAAAGGAGAATTTGTAGCTATTATGGGACCATCGGGTTGTGGAAAATCAACCTTATTGAACATCATTGGTCTTCTGGACAATCCAACAGATGGTGTCTATTATTTTGATGGAACTGATGTATCGAAACTTAAAGAAAGTCAGCGCACGGGATTACGCAAGGGAAACATTGGTTTTGTTTTCCAGAGCTTTAATCTGATTGATGATTTAACTGTGTTTGAAAATGTGGAACTTCCACTGATATATTTGAAAGTGAAAGCTTCGGAGCGAAAAAGAATGGTGGAAGAAGTATTGGAACGAATGAAAATCGGTCATCGGAGTAAACACTTTCCTCAACAACTTTCGGGTGGTCAACAACAACGTGTGGCCATTGGTCGTGCTGTAGTTTCAAAACCCAAGCTTATTTTGGCTGATGAGCCAACCGGTAATCTGGACTCCAAAAATGGATTGGAAGTTATGAAACTTCTTTCGGAACTTAATAAAGAAGGCACAACTATCATCATGGTAACACACTCGGAACATGATGCCGGATTTGCGCATAGAGTAATTAATTTATTTGATGGGCAAATTATTAGTGAAAAAGAAAAGCGGATTATGGAACAGATTGAAGTTGCAACCTTGTAAATTGGGTTGAACATCTTTTACCTCAGGTATTAATTGATTCTCTAATAAATTATTATGAATTTCAAAGGTTTATATATACTACTGTTTTGTATTCTTTGTATTGTATCCACCAAAGCGCAGGAAGTAATTACATTGGAAAAGGCACTTTCTATTGCCGAAACCAATAGTCCTTCTTTACAAAAAGCAGGGCTGAGTAGGGAACAATCCAGACAGATACTTATAGCTCAAAAGGCAGCTTTAAAAGCTAAAATATCACTTAGTCTGGCTCCCTTCTCCTACAGCAAAGGGCAAGATTTCAATAGCCAGAACAGCGATTGGTATAAATATAAATCTATCAATTCATCCGGTACTTTTGAGGTAACACAGCCTATATTACCAACGAATACAACAATATCTTTAGTCAATACATTCGGGTGGCAAGATGTTTCTTCCGATTATTATGGTACTGCAACTTCCGACAAATCCTTTATCAACGATTCGTATCTTAAGCTTAAGCAACCATTATTCACTTACAACTCGCAGAAAATGAACTTGAAGGTGCTGGAGTTAAGTGTAGAAAATGCTGAAATAGAGTACAAACTGAAACACTTATTCATGGAACAGCAAGTGACATCAATGTTTTACAACGTATTTATGGCTCAACTTAATCTGGATATAGCACGCGAAGAACTTAATAATACCCTAGTTAGTAGAGCAACCATTGCTGATAAAGTAAAAGAGGGTTTAACCGCTAATATCGAATTATATCAGGCTGATCTTAACCTTTCAACAGCTAAATCAACTGTTCGTAATCGCGAAGTAGCTCTCGAAAATGCTAAAGCATATTTCCGGCAATTTGTAGGTATGGATTTGAATACGCCGGTTACCGTGTTAGCAGCCATCGGAGAGGTAGATTCATTGAGAATCAATATGCAGGAAGCTATAAATTACGGATTAAGGTATAGAATGGAATTACGCCAACGTAAAATCGATATTGAAAATGAACAACTTAATTTGATAAAAACCAAAGCTCTTAACAAGTTTGAAGGATCTATTTCTTTGTCACTTGGCTTAATTGGTAACGATATAGCTCCTAACTCTATTTATCGAAATCCGACACAAAGTCTCGGTGCGGCCGTGTCTTTTAATGTCCCAATTTTTGACTGGGGAGAACGAAAAGCACGAATCAAAGCACAAGATGCTGTGATTAAATACAAGACAATTGATTTGGAATCAGAACGAACTCAAATTACCATCGACATTGGTGAAATTTGCCGAAACATTGAGAACTACTGCGTTCAAATAGAGATTGAAAAACAAAATCAACGAAACGCTAAGCTGGCTTACGAAATAAGCTTGGAAAAATACCGCAACGGCGATCTGTCCAGTATGGATTTGAATCTGTATCAATCGCAGTTATCAAGCAAAAAAATATCCATGGCTCAGGCACAAATCAATTATAAAATGGAGCTATTGAATCTCAAAATTGCTTCGCTGTATGATTTTGAAAAAGGGATAGCGGTAACAACTATTGAAAACAGTAAATAAAATTTGGTTCAACAATAATTAAATAACAAAATTCAAATGATACGATACTATTTAAAACTCGCTTTTCGAAGTTTCAAATCTTCTAAATTACTATTTTTTGGAAGTATTATTACTGTTTTTCTAGGAGTGCTTAGCATTTCGCTACTTTTTTCTTATGTAAATAACGAACTGTCAATGAATAAATTTCATCGTCATGAAAAGGATATTTATATGATGGTTATCAGGGATTCACCTGAAAGCCAATGGGAAGGAATTGAAAGTAGTGGGTTCTTTCAATTTAACTACAAAAAATACCCCGAACTCGAGAACTTAGTTGGATTAAAAAAATACAAAGAAGGAGAATCTAAATTTACCTTTAAAAACTTATCTTTTTCGCCGGAAGGAATTGTTGCTGATAGCAGTTTTTTCAAAGTTTTTGATTTTAGATTGAAAGTTGGTAATGAAAAAACGGTATTATCAGATCCTGATGCAGTGGTGTTTTCCGAGCAATTTGCTCGCAAGATGTTTGGGAATGAAAATCCTATCGGGAAAACAGTAAAATTTAGCGCTAATGTCGAAAGAAATTATACGGTTAAAGGCATTTTAGAGACCCTGCCTTCAAATAGTTCCATTACTTTTGATTATATTTTGCCAAGTCATTCAGAATTCTATGATATTATGGGAGCTGACTTTTTGCTTGCCAGAAAAGGATTTAATAAAGATGCTTTTATTAAAAAGATTGAAAATATAGGACAAAAGCACTCTCAATTTACAACAAGCAAATTAAGCTTGATCGCCTTGAATGATGTATATTTTTCCGAAAATACATCAGGATTTCGTTCTATATTTTCACGATTTGGAGATCACAAGAGCTTATATGTTATATACTTTATCATCGGCATTTTATTGGTCATTTCAGTTTTAAATTTTGCGAACCTCCAGATTATTCATGTCAACACTTCTGTAAAAAAAATAGGGATCAATAGAATTTCTGGAGCCAGTGGTTCTCATTTATTCTACCAAAAAATCACCGAACTCCTTTTAATAATTGGCATTTCGTCAGTATTAATTACTATAGCCTATATAGTAATTCTGCCGTATTTTAATAAAATTACGGGAGTGGAACTTTCACCACACTTTTTATCTGTATTTTTTATCAATTTAGCTATTTTGGTATTATTGATCGTGCTGGCATTGATCTACCCAACGTTTCTTTTATCTCGAATTCCAATAACAGTTAGCCTAAAGAATCAACTATCATCGGGCAATAAACTTATTGCAAGACAAGCTATAGTTACACTTCAATTTACGTTGTCTATAATTTTATTGATTGCATCCATTGTTGTTGTGAAGCAGCTTAACTTGATGCTTGACAAGGATCTTGGTTTCAGTAGCCGTAATATAATTAAAACGAGACTCTTACGCGACACCGCAAGGGGAAACCCTAACAAGGAAGAAGGAAAAAAATTTTATGAAGAGAAGAAAAAAGATTTTCAATACTTAAAAAATGAATTAAGCAAGCAATCACAAATCGAAACTTTTTCGCAAGGGTATTCACCTTTAGAGCCACATACCATAACGTGGAAATTGAGAGATAGCAATAAAGACTATACCACCCAGAATATGCTCGTAGTTGGTCCAACGTATCAAAATCTTTTTAAGTTGAAGCTGACTGAAGGTCGATTTTTTGATGTAGAAAAAGATAAATCGAGGGAAAATAAAGTTGTTATCAATGAAGCTGCAAGGAAATTTTTGGGAATTAAAGACATTTCAACCCAAAGATTACTAAACAACTATTGGGAAAGTGTGAAAGGATTTGAGATAATAGGCGTAGTTAAAGACTTTAACTACGAACATCTTTCGGTCAAACCTCAGCCTTTGGTAATGGTTTATTGGGAGGATTTTGATGCAAATTTTCTTATTAAATTTAGGGAAGGGAGTACCAAAAATGGATTACAGTTTGTACAAAGTTTATTTAAGAATTTCAACCCAAATGAATCATTTCAATACAGCTTTATAACAGATGAGATTTCAGCTCTCTACCAAAAAGAAAAACGGCTAAGCCACATATATATTCTTTTCACATTGATTGCATTATTGATTTCTGCTAATGGTTTGTTCACTGTAGCACTTTACGACACCCATAAACGTACCAAAGAAATTGGCATTCGCAAGGTAAATGGTGCAACAGTCATCCAAATATTGGTATTGCTCAATAAAGATTTTGTGAAATGGGTAACCATCGCCTTTGTTATTGCCACGCCCATTGTATATTACGCCATGAACAAATGGCTCGAAAACTTTGCCTACAAAACGGAATTAAGTTGGTGGATATTTGCTTTGGCGGGATTAGTTGCTCTGGTAATTGCCCTACTAACTGTTAGTTGGCAAAGTTGGCGTGCTGCCACAAGTAATCCGGTGGAGGCACTGAGGAATGAATAAATACCACGGACGAAGGTAGTAAGCCGGAGGATGATAAAGCAAAATGACTCAAAATCAGCGATGTTTACCAATAAAATAGACGCTAAACTCTGAGTCTTTTGTCGAACCGTATTTACGATAACGTGCATACGTATGTATGAATTTGTCCGTCCGTATTTATAAAGCCGTAAATACGGATGGACAGAAAGTAACAATTGTTTTCTCTGTTTTCAGTATAAATAAACCAAATTATTAACAATTAAATTTAAAATTATGGCTTTACAATTTAATGTTGTGGAACGTCCAAACCCACAAACAAAAGAAAAAAAATGGTACGCATCACCAAAACTGACAGGTAAACGAACTTTAAAGGATTTAAGTAAGGATCTATCGGGAGTTTCTTCCTTGTCGGCTGGCGATGTACAGAATGTGATTGCAAATCTTATTACCGAATTACCTAAATGGTTGTTGGAAGGTGATAGTGTAAAGTTAGATGGCTTCGGTTCGTTCCGCTTGTCGTTTTCGAGTGCTGGTGGAGCTACAAAAGAAGAAGTTACAGCCAACAACATTACTGATATTCGCATCATTTTCGAACCCGACGATGAAATTAAAGAACGAGTTCAGAAAACAAAAGTCAATCCAGCAGTATAACAATTATTGTTTGTCGGTAATTACGATTGTCTTTCTCGTTTTAAAGGCAACATCGTAAACAGGAATATTCGCAGTATAAATAGGAGGTCTATTTGTACTGTGAATATTCCTGTTTAATGGATCATTCTACTTCAGTTTAGAAAAATACAATTAAAAAATGGCTATAGGGTTTTGCCTATCAAATCACCATTAGTTCGTGGATATTTCCTTGTTACCGGCATTGCCGCTTTCCTCATATCAATTGTTTCAGTTATTTTGAAAAGTTACAGGGCTGCAACGAGAAATCCGATTGAAACTCTCAGAAATGAGTAGATTAATCAACAAATAAGATATAACTCAAAAATTTAAACCAATTCCGCAAGTAATATCTAACTAACAACCAATATTTTGAATTTTTATACTGCTGAAAATGCCCATTATTAGCTGTTTTGCAATGATTTAAACGTTATTTATCCTAATTTTGCCATCTCTGCATTGCAAAATAGAATTATTGTACTAAATTTGCAGTCTAATAAATGCATAATGGAGGCGTTTTTTATTACACATAAATACTTAGTTGAGCACGTTCAATCGCCGGTCAGGCGCTTATTAATGGACGAAATCGACTGGACACACCGCCTGATAGGCATCAAAGGAAGTCGTGGTGTAGGGAAAACTACTTTTTTGCTTCAATATGCTAAAGAACATTTTGGCACCGATCGCAGTTGTTTGTATGTCAATTTCAATAATTTCTATTTCACAGACCATACGCTGATTGAATTTGTAACCGAGTTTTGTGCGCAGGGTGGAAAAACGCTTTTATTGGATCAGACATTTAAATATGAAAACTGGTCGAAAGAATTGCGGGAATGTTACGAACGCTTCCCCGAGCTTCATATCGTTTTTTCAGGTTCCTCGGTGATGCGACTGATTGAAGATAATGCCGATTTACAGGATATTGTTGTTTCATATAATTTGCGTGGTTTTTCGTTTCGCGAATACCTTAACTTGCAGGCCGGAACTACTCTCCACTCCTATTCACTTGAAGAAATCATACATAATCACATACAAATAACCCAGGAAATATGCAGTCAGGTAAAACCGCTCGACTATTTTCCGGCTTATTTGCATCACGGTTTCTATCCGTTTTTTCTGGAAGATCGGAATTTTTCGGAAAACCTGATTAAAACCATGAATATGATGCTGGAAGTGGATATTTTGCTCATTAAACAAATTGAGCTGAAATATCTTTCCAAAATTCGTAAATTGCTGTATTTGATTATGCAACTGGCTCCATCGGCTCCCAATGTGAGCCAGTTGAGCAACGAAATCGGGGTTTCGCGTGCAACCATTATGAACTACATTAAGTACCTGAAGGATGCACGGTTGCTGAATATGCTTTATGCTGATGGCGATGAATATCCAAAGAAACCAAATATGGTTTATGTGCAAAATACCAACTTGTTATATACTGTAAATTCGGGAAAGGTAGATAAATTAGCCGAGCAGAAAACATTCTTTTACAATGCATTACATGTTCGGCACAAAGTCAATATTTGCAAATATCACTCTGATTTTTGTATTAATCAGCAATATCACTTTAAGTGCGAAAGCAAACCCGAAACAGGTAAGCACTATTCAAAAGTGATTTATGTAGCCGGTGATATTGAAACAGGAAGCAAAAATGTGATTCCGTTATGGCTATTCGGATTTTTGTATTGATTGATCCAAACCTCCGTCAGCTGACGAATAAACTCTGAAGGTGCTAATGGATATTATTTTAAAATAAAACTATTAGAATTTCTTTTCCATTTAGTGGCAAGACATTCTTTTAAAAATAAACAACAAGAAAATTAAACATTAATAAATTACTAACAAAATGGCTAAATCTAAAAAATTTTTAACCTGTGATGGTAATCAGGCTGCTGCACATATCGCGTATATGTTTACTGAAGTAGCTGCAATTTACCCCATCACACCATCAACAACGATGGCTGAATATGTTGATGAATGGGCTGCCACAGGCCGTAAGAATATATTCGGCGAAAAAGTACAGGTGCAGGAAATGCAATCGGAAGCAGGTGCTGCTGCCGCTATGCACGGAGCACTTCAAGCTGGTGCGTTGACCACAACGTTTACCGCTTCACAAGGTTTGTTGCTGATGGTTCCGAATATGTATAAAGTAGCCGGCGAATTGCTTCCGGGTGTTTATCACGTATCGGCACGTGCTTTGGCTTCACATGCACTTTCAATCTTTGGTGACCACCAGGATGTTATGGCCGTACGTCAGGTTGGTTGTGCAATGTTTGCCACCGGTTCTGTACAAGAAGTAATGGATTTGGCAGCAATTGCTCACTTAGCAGCTATTAAAACCCGTGTTCCTTTCGTACATTTCTTTGATGGTTTCCGTACTTCACACGAAATTCAAAAAATAGAACAACTTGATCAGGAAGACTTGATTCCAATGATCGATCAGGAAGCATTGAAAGGTTTCCGCGACCGCGCATTGAGTCCAGAACATCCGGTGGCACGTGGTACTGCTCAAAATCCTGATATTTACTTTCAGGCTCGCGAAGCAAGTAATCCTTTCTACGATGCAATTCCAGAAGTGGTTGAAGAATATCTTGACAAATTGGCGGTTGCAACAGGACGTAAATACGGCTTGTTCGATTATTACGGTTCAGAAGATGCTGACCGTGTAGTTGTTGCAATGGGTTCTTCTACTGAAGCTATCAAAGAAGGTATTGATTACTTGATTGCAAAAGGTGAAAAAATTGGTTTAATCTCCGTTCACCTATATCGTCCGTTCTCTGCTAAACATTTCTTGTCGGTATTGCCTAAAACTGCAAAACGTATTTGCGTTTTAGATCGTACAAAAGAACCAGGTGCTGGTGGTGAACCATTGTATCTGGATGTAAAAGATGTATTGTACGGAACTGAAAACCAACCAACTGTTGTGGGTGGTCGTTACGGCTTGTCGTCAAAAGACTTCACTCCTGCTCAGGTATTGGCTATTTACGAAAACTTAGCTTTACCAGAACCAAAAAATCACTTCACAGTAGGTATTGTTGATGACGTTACATTTACTTCACTTCCATTGAAACCTGAAATTGCTTTAGGTGGAGCCGGAACTTACGAAGCTAAATTCTACGGATTGGGTGCTGACGGTACTGTAGGTGCTAACAAAAACTCTATCAAAATTATCGGTGATAATACTGATAAATACTGTCAGGCATATTTTGCTTATGACTCAAAAAAATCGGGTGGTTTCACTTGTTCGCACCTTCGTTTCGGCGATACTCCTATTCGTTCTACTTATTTAGTAACTACTCCTGACTTTGTGGCTTGTCACGTTCAGGCATACCTTAACTTGTATGATGTAACCAAAGGGTTGAAGAAAAACGGCACGTTCCTTTTGAACACCATCTGGAATGCAGAGGAAGTAAAGAAGAACTTACCAGCCAAAGTAAAAAAATACCTTGCTGCCAACAATATCAACCTGTATATTATTGATGCAACTGAAATTGCTGAAAGTCTTGGTTTGGGTAACCGTACCAATACCATTCTTCAATCCGCATTCTTCAAAATTACTAATGTTATTCCTTACGAACTGGCTGTTGATAAATTGAAATATGCTATCAACAAATCATATGGTAAAAAAGGTGAAGATGTAGTTCAGAAAAACTATGCAGCTGTTGACCGTGGCGGTGAATACACTAAGGTGGAAGTACCTGCCGAATGGGCTAACCTGACTGACGGGACCGAAGTTGAAACTAACATTGTTCCTGCATTTATAGGCGACGTGGTTCGTCCAATCAATGCTCAGGCTGGTGATGACCTTCCGGTATCTGCATTTAAAGGACGTGAAGACGGAACCTGGGAACAGGGAACTTCGAAATACGAAAAACGTGGTGTGGCTGCTTCTGTTCCGGTTTGGAATTCTTCAAACTGTATTCAGTGTAACCAATGTGCTTATGTTTGTCCTCACGCTGCTATCCGTCCGTTTATTTTGGATTTGGCAGAACAGGCTAACGCACCATTCACTGAAATGTTGAAAACCAACGGTAAACAATTTGCCGATACAGCTTTCCGTATTCAGGTTGATGTACTTGACTGTATGGGTTGTAACAATTGTGTGGATGTTTGTCCGGGTAACAAAGGAAACAAAGCCCTTTCGCTTGCTCCAATCAATACTCAGTACGAAAACCAAAAAGGTTGGGAATATTGCATTGACAACGTGAAATCAAAACAACATTTGGTTGACGTAAAAGCCAATGTAAAGAACTCTCAGTTAGCAACTCCATTGTTCGAGTTCTCAGGAGCTTGTGCAGGTTGTGGTGAAACTCCATATGTAAAATTGATTACTCAATTGTTTGGCGACCGTCAAATGGTGGCTAATGCAACCGGTTGTAGCTCTATTTACTCTAACTCTGCTCCTTCTACTCCATATACTACCAACCCTGAAGGTCACGGACCAGCTTGGGCAAATTCATTGTTTGAAGACAATGCTGAATTTGGTTTGGGTATGGTGTTTGCCAACGATAACATGCGCGACCGTTTGGAACGTTTGTTTACCGAAGCACAATCTGACGCTACTCTTTCAGACGAATTGAAAGGTTTATTTGCCGAATGGATTGAAAAACGCAACGATGCAGACGAAACAATCATTCTCGAAAAGAAAATTACTCCGCTTGTAAAAGCTTCCGACAATAAAATTGCTAAAGAAGTAGCTGGATTAACTCAATACATTATCAAACAATCGCAATGGATTATTGGTGGTGACGGTTGGGCTTACGATATCGGTTTCGGTGGTTTGGATCACGTGATTGCTTCTGGTAAAAACGTAAATATCCTTGTTCTTGATACCGAAATTTACTCAAATACAGGAGGTCAGGCTTCCAAATCTACTCCAGTAGGTGCTGTGGCTAAATTTGCTGCTTCGGGTAAACGTGTTCGTAAGAAAGACTTGGGTATGATTGCTGCAACTTACGGTTACGTTTATGTAGCTCAAGTGGCTATGGGTGCTAATCAGGCTCAAACACTGAAAGCGATCCGCGAAGCTGAAGCGTATGATGGACCATCAATCGTTATTGCTTACTCGCCATGTATTAGCCACGGCATCCGTGCAGGTATGGGTAAGGCTCAGGAAGAACAAAAATTGGCTGTGGAATGTGGATACTGGCACTTGTATCGTTTTAATCCTACGTTGGCAGAAGAAGGAAAGAACCCAATGACTTTGGATTCGAAAGAACCACAATGGGATAAATTCCAGGACTTCCTGAAAGGCGAAGTACGTTACACTACTTTGTTGAAACAATTCCCAGTTGAAGCAACCGAATTGTTTGTGGCAGCCCAGGCTAATGCTAAATGGCGTTACGACGGTTACAAACGTTTGGCTGATCAGGTTTTTTAAAGCATAAATTACCCAATAACAATTGGGTAGATAATGTGTGATTTAATAGGGTGTTCTGCGGAACGCCCTATTTTATTTCATAAAAATAAAAACAAACGATGGTACTTTGCTCCGATTTTAATACTTTTGTGAGCCGAAATAAAAAACACAAGAATTCTTTATAAAAAACAAATATGGGAAGAGCGTTTGAATACAGAAAAGCGACTAAAATGAAGCGTTGGGGAAACATGGCCCGCGTATTTACCAAGTTAGGAAAACAAATTACAATATCGGTTCGCGAA
>Ga0302292_1001683_pt1 | contig 13938 bp, 17 predicted proteins | sample III_Fen_N2_1_FD_194553 | JGI IMG/M metagenome (GOLD analysis project Ga0302292, IMG submission 194553) | Peat permafrost microbial communities from Stordalen Mire near Abisko, Sweden - III_Fen_N2_1 | ecosystem: Environmental > Terrestrial > Soil > Wetlands > Permafrost | place: Sweden: Abisko...
AGTAATCGCTCTACCGCTTTGTAATTTAAGATTAGAAACGGAAAAATAATTTAAATCAACACCGGTCACACTATAACTCTTACTAACTGATCCATAAGAAACACTGGAATTACCTTCCATCGCCCCAGTAACCGCTGACACATTTGGCACTTGAGTAGCAATTAGTTGAGCATCTGAAGCTTTAAACTTTGAGGTGGCAACAGCGCCACGACCTTGATTAGACATCACTAGAATAGAATTAGCGCTTAAATTTTGAAACTGAGCGTTAACTGAATTTTTAGCGCCTTGGCCAATCGCAAATACGGCAATAACTGTAGACACACCAATAATAATACCTAACATCGACAAAAAACTTCTAGTCTTGTTAGAAAATAACGATTCAAACGCCATTTTAATAATTTCAAAAATCATAGGTTTAAAAAGAAGTTTTTAATTTATAATCAGAGTCAATCACTACCCCATCCTTCATATAGATTATCCGATCGGCATATTTAGCCACTTCAGTAGTATGAGTAACCATAATCAGAGTTTTTCCTTGTTCCTTAAAACCTTTAAAAATCTTCATTAGCTCTAAACCAGATTTTGAATCTAGAGCTCCAGTTGGCTCATCAGCTAAAATTATTTCCGGATCATTAATTAAGGCGCGACAGATAGCAATACGCTGTTGTTGACCACCTGAGAGCTCGTTAGGCTTATGTCTAGTTCTTTCTCCCATGCCAACTGACTCCAATAACTCTTTAGCTTTTTCTTCTCGTTCTTCTCGTGATATTCCAGCATAAAGAGCCGGCAAGGCCACATTTTTTATCGCCGTTAATCTAGCAAATAAATTAAACTGCTGAAAAATGAAACCCATTTTCTTGTTTCTAATATAGGCTAAAGTGTAATCATCTTTAACGCCCCCCAAATCTTCCCCTTCCAAAAGATATTTACCACTATCTATAGGATGAAAGCAGCCTAAAATATTAAGTAAGGTTGTTTTACCACAACCTGACTCACCCATAATGGCCACAAACTCGCCTTTTTTTATTTCCAAATCAACACCACGAAGCACGGGAATTTCTTCTCCACCAGCTAAGTAGTATGATTTATGAACATCTTCTAATTTAATTACGGTTTGATCATTCATAGATTAGTAAATAACTTTATCACCTAAATTCAAACCAGAAACTATTTCTACTCTCTTGCCATCAGTAAAACCAGTCACTACTGGCGTGAAGACATTATCAGCCGTTTCAACTGATGATTTGCCATTTACATTTCGAACAGCATCAACTGGCACAGTTAGGACATTTAAAGCTTCAGCAGTAATAAAGTTAACTGAAGCAGTCATACCTTCACGAATTGGACTGTCTTTTGGAGCGGTAAAGATAACTCTAACTAAATAAGTTACGATTCCGTTGGAACTAGTGACCGAAGTCATAGAAATAAAGCTAACTTCACCATCTAGACTTAAACCATCGACGGCATCAAAAGTAGCTCTAGCCTTTTGACCAACTTTAATTTTAGAGATATCAGATTCTTCAATGTTAGCTTCAATGTACAAAGTATTATTATTAATAATCGTGGCCATTGATTTAGTGTTATCAGTGACAATATCACCAGCTTTATAATTAAGTTGAGAGACAACACCGTCAATTGGTGAAGTTAAAGTGGCTTGATCAATATTGTATTTAGCTTTATCAACACTAACTGAAGCTGAAGTAAGCTGTGACCGCGCACTAGCTAAATCAGCACTAGTAGCTGGGGCCACTAAAGCGTTGTAGTTAATTTGTGCACTCTGCAAAGCTGCCTGACGATTAGCGACGTTATTATTAGCATTAGCAATATTTTGGCTAGCAGTTGTTTTAGTGGCCGCTAAATCATCCAAAGATTTTTGATATGATAACTGGAAACTAGCTAAACTTCTTTTAGCATTAGAAATAGCTTGTAAATTGCTAGTTAAGTTAGAATCAGCACTAGTCATACTAGAACGAGAACTATCGATTTTTGAACTAAGAGAATCTAATTGACTCTGAGGAAATGAAGTCGAAGTAATAGTAGCATCTAAAGTACTCTTAGTATCCGCTAAGACCTTTTCCATTGAATCAATGGCTAGCCCTGCTTTTTGAGCAACGTTATCAATATCTGCTTGACTACTAGCACTATTTAAATAAGAAAAAGCGGAAGCAAAATTTTGATTATCTGTTTTAGCAATCGCATAACTATTTTTAGCATTACTGTAAGTACCAGAATTTTTAACACCTAATAAACTTTCGAAAGTATCATTTAAGCCAGTATTATCAACTCCTAAGACACTATCGGCATCTTGTAAGCTTTTAGCGAGTGAAATATTTATTGATTTCAAAGAATTATTTAAATTATCATAAGCATCGTTTACAATCGCACTGCTTTTTTCGTCAGTGTTAAGTTTTAAATTATTTTCCGCTACTTGTACTGAATTCTGAGCATTACTGACACTCTGATCTGCACTGCTTTGAGTTTGAGCTAAACTGATTTTTGATTGATCTAAACTTAATTTAGCTTGGTCGATTGCATTTTGCGCCTTAGCTTTATCAGTGGCAGTTGCCCCTGCTTCCTTAGTTTGTAAGTTAGCTAAAGCTGATTGGTAATTAGAATAAGCGTTACGTAAATCAAATTCTAAAGATGCAGTACTAATTGAGGCAATCTTATCACCTTTTTTTACCTGAGCACCCTCTTTAACATAAACATTACTTACTTCAGCAGTAGCGTTACTATTAGAAAACGATAAAACAACACCATCTTTAGCAACTACTTTACCGTCTGATTGAACAGCAATCTGTAAATCTTCTTTTTTAACAGCAGTAGTTGTTTTTACGACCGCTACGACAGTTTGAGTTTTTTTATTATAAAAATAATAAGCAACACCGCCTACAACAGCTAGAATAATGATAATGATTAAAGTTTTTTTGCTAAATATTTTCTTAAAGAAACCGCCGCCTTTAGCTTTTTTACTTTCTTCGATAATTGATGATTTGGCCATACTTTTTTTATTCTTTATTCAAAATTAATTAATCATTACAAAACTAGCGACTTTTTTATCAGTAACGGAATTATCTAACCAGATAGTAATCATTTTGTCAGCCGTAACATCAGATAAAGTAGCTTCAATCATAGTTCGTGAGCGACCAGTGCTATTTGGATCAGCTTTTAACATTTTAATGCCAACTGGGATAATAACTTGCTCTTCACCAGTACTCATGGCTTTAATACGAGCTAACATTGCTGTTCTATCAGTAGTAGTGCTGGTTCCCTGTCCACCGCCCTGGCCTCCTCCTTGACGACCACCGCCACCGTAACCACCACCGTAACCACCGCCTTGTCCACGACCAGAAGCACCAGTTCCGCCCAAACTTAAAGCTTGAGTTCTGGTACTACTAGCGGCGGCATTTGCATCAGTACTAGTAGCCTTTTGTGGTTGATCAATTTTTAAAATATCAACTTCATTACCAACAATAGATTTAACTAAACCTCTAATCTCTGGAGGGGTTGCTGGTTGACCATAATCAGGTCGACGATTATTAGGTCCTCCCTGTCCTTTTGGAGCACCGGCTGCCGAATTTGAGTTAGATGAGGTAGCTGGGGCATTAGTTCCGGTGCCACAAGCTGATAAGAGTAGCAATGAGCCTAATCCGGCTGCCGCTAGAAGTAATTTCTTTTTCATTTGATTTATTTTTAAAAAATTATATTTTGTTTTACCTATTTAGTACGCTAAGTAATTTCTTTTCTTCATTATAGCACTAAAAATAGCAAAAGAGATGACTAATTAAATTAGCCATCTCTTTTTTATATTAAATTAGCTGTTGGTATTTTTACTTATCTAAGCCAAATTGACCTCCCATACCGGAACCATTAGCACCAGTTAAACCTAATTGAGTAGCAAGTGCTTGTTCTTGTACGCGTAAGTTATATAACTGAACGTAAGAACTAAAATTAGTCGCTGTTATTTTCTTTAAAATAGGGGCATTAGGGCCCACAGCTGTCACCCAAGCATTGTAATCATTAGCTGTTAAGGCGGCATCAATAGCGGCTTTTTTAGCGGCCATAGCAGTTTTCTGTGCAGCGGTTAAGGTGTGATTACCACGCTCCAAATGACTAGGAGTTGAAGTGGCGATTGAATTTTTTACATTTTTTATATTATGAGTTTTGCCGGCGGCTAAAGTAGCTGAGGAAAAACCAATAGTCGAAACAGCAACTAAAGCGGCCATACCAAGGGCTAATTGTGATTTCTTTATTTTCATATAATTGTTTGTTAATTTAATTTTTAAATCTTTTGTTAGAACCGGTTCTGCTTATTAATACGCAAACAAAAATATTTTTCTTCAAAAAAAATCTTCTCTAATTGAGAAGATTTTTTATTTTAATTACCCTGAATAATTATCGGTTGAATGTTACAGACAGAGCCAGAATCTAATTGACAATTATGTGGTACTTTAGGTGGCATCATTCGTCTTAAAAAACCACGGCCTGGACCAACTGACATTACCTCTTTAATAACAAAACGGTGTTCAGCTGTTCTTTGTCCAATTAATCTAACTGGATGATCAACTAATATCTTGTCGTGATAATCTTCATCACTAGTAAGTATAACTACCCAATTTTCACCTCGGGGATCAATTAAATTATATTCTATCGGACTAGTTTGAGAAATAACCATACCAGTTAAACGTCCTTGCTCTGGATTAGCCCAATATTCTAAACGAGGGTTAATAACTCGATCATAAAACGGAGCTCTTTCTCCAAGAGTATCATCAATGATTCGGTCAAGACCTAAGACACTAACTACAACACCTAATAATAAGCTAGCCCCAATAATAAATAGAATGATTTTTTTAGTAGAATATTTATAACCCTTTTTAGTGTGTTTAATATAAAAATAAACCATGATCGCAAAAACGGCCAAACAAATAAGCCAAAAAAATGGAATCACAAATAATAAAGCCTCAAAGGGGTTAGCCCCGCCGCGGCCGACACCAGCATCTTCGCCAGTTATCATATAAAAAACCAAGGAGGTGGCAATTGCTCCCAAAATTAAAGAAACAACACCCAAGCCCCAAATCAGAATATTTTTAAGCAAAAACTGCCACCTTGGTTTAGGTGATATTTTTTCTTCTTTTATTTTATGTAAGACATTGTCGTTAAAATTTTTGTCCTCTAAATTTGTCATATTTTTATTTGTTGTTTGGTGAGTTCTTTCTTGAATTCACTCTTAGCTTTATTCATCAGTGATCCGACCGTGCCCACTGGTTTTTTAATAATATCGGAAATTTCTTGATAATTTTTTTCTTCCAAGAATTTTAACACTAGAACTTCACGATATTTTTCGGGTAATCCGTATAATACTTTAGTTACATTATCTTTTAAATATATATTATCTATTTCTTTTTCAATGTTAATGTTGGAAGCTAATTTTCTAGCACTTTCATCTTCTAAATTAGTACTATGCCCTTCCGCCCTAACACTTAATCGTCTGTGGTTACTTATTACTTGATTATGAGCAATGGCATAAATCCAAGAAGAAAATTTTAAATCCGTATCAAAATCATTTAAATTTAAATAAACTTTTAAGAAAATATCTTGAAGTAAATCCTCGGCGTCCTCATCACGAACATTGGTGATACGCCGGATATAGTTAAATAACTTACCTTTATACCGGTTAATGATTATCACAAAATTATCCTGATTTTTCAGGGCCAAAGCTACCATTTCTGCGTCACTTAGCGCTTCGATTTCTGCCGTGTTTAACATGTTTTTATATCTTTGTCTAATTTAATACGCAAAGGTTAATAATTTCTTCAAACCATACTTAATAAATGGCACTAGCAACTGTTTTAGAGATTTCTTTATCAAACGGATTAGGTAATATTAATTCTGGGTTAGGTTCGCTGACTAAACCAGCTAATTTTTCAGCGGCGCGAGTAAGCATTAAGTCGGTAATTTTAGTCACTTTATTATCCAAGGCACCACGAAATATTCCGGGAAAAGCTAAAACATTATTTAATTGATTAGGAAAGTCAGAGCGTCCAGTAGCGACAATATAAGCACCGGCGCGTTTAGCGGCTTCAGGCATGATCTCTGGGGTTGGATTAGCTAGCGCAAAAATAATTGGTCGCTCATTCATTGAACTAACCATTTCTTCAGTTAAGACTCCTCCCAAAGAAACACCAACAAAAATATCTTTGTTTTTAATCGCTTCCGCTAGTGGGGCATTAATTTTGGCTTGGTTGGTTAACTTGGCATATTTTATTTTCGCCTCATTTAAATCGGGGCGACCTTCATAAATTGTTCCTTTGCTATCACAAACAACAATATTTTTAAAACCATAATTAAGTAACAAATCGGTAATTGCCAATCCTGCGGCTCCAGCGCCATTAATTAGAATTTGGGCATCATCTTTAGTAAGGCCACGTAATTTAATAGCATTAATTAAACCAGCTAAAACTACTAAAGCGGTGCCGTGTTGGTCATCATGCATCACGGGAATATTTAATTCCGCTTTTAAACGTTCCTCTATCTCAAAACAACGAGGAGCGGAAATATCTTCTAAATTAATACCACCAAAGTTTGGCGCTAAATATTTTACCGTTTTAATTATTTCTTCAGTATCTTGAGTATCTAAGCAAATTGGAAAAGCATCGACACCCGCAAATTCCTTAAATGAAATGCATTTACCTTCCATAACCGGAATGGCCGCCTCTGGGCCTAAATTACCAAGACCTAAAATCGCACTGCCATCACTAACAACCGCAATCATATTACCTTTCATGGTGTGAGTTAAAGCAGCCGATTTATCACTGGCAATTAAACGACAAACTTCCGAGACGCCAGGAGTATAAGCTAAAGATAAATCTTCTTTAGTATTAAGTGGTACCTTACTTTTTATTTCTAATTTTCCTCGATTAATTTTATGGAGTTCAACTGATTGTTCGTAAACATCGGACATATATTTTTATTTATTATTTAATTTATAAAACAGAATCGCTGCGGCAACAGACACATTAAGCGATTCAATATTATCAGAGATATCAATCTTAATTTTTTTAACTGCCAATTTATTAATTTCATCACTTACCCCATGACTTTCGTTGCCAAGTACTAAACAAAATTTATCATCAGCTTTAAAAGTTTCTAAATCGTTATCACCGTGAGAGCTAGTTACGTAGATTGGTAACTTAGTTTCTCTAATCCAACTGCCTGTTTTATCTTCTAAAATATTTAATTTAAAAATGGAATCTTTAGCGGCGGCGATAGTCTTAGCATTATAGATATCGACACAATTTTCATCAAGAACTAAATTATTAAAATTAAATGCTAAGGCGGTGCGCATGATAGTACCTAAGTTTCCGGGATCAGAAATAGAATTTAAATAAATAATCGACTGATTATCTTCAATTTTATTATTAGTAAGTTTATAGATAGCGGTAATACCAGATGGAGTATCAAGCTGTGAAAAATGTGAGCTCATCATTTCATCAATTACATAATAACCAGCTTTAGAATTTTCTTGGATAAACTCAAATTTATCTAAGTGACGAGTCATAAATTCAGCAGTCACAAATAAATATTCAAAATCATGTCCCGCTTTTAAAGCATCAACAATAATGGTTAAATTTTCCACGGTGAATTGTTTGTATTCATAGCGGTATTTTTTAAGCGCCAACTTTTTCAGTAATTTAATCTGATTGTTTTGTAAACTAGTAATGGTATCGAGTTTTTGCATAAAATTTATATTAATAATTTATTAATAATTGATTCAGCTACTGTCAAACCATCAATAGCCGAAGAGACAATACCACCAGCATAACCAGCCCCTTCACCACAAGGATATAGACCAGCAATATTAGACTGACAGTCTTCGTTGCGCAAAATTCTAACAGGAGCAGAACTTCGAGTTTCAATAGCCGTCAAAACCGCTTCCGAATGAGCAAAACCTTTAATCTTATTATCCATCAGTGGCAGCGCTTTTTTTAAACTACGAGTAACATAATCAGGCAAACAAGCATCAATGGAAGTTAATTTTACACCCGGCAAATAACTAGGTTTAACGGCACCTAGTTTAGTAGACGAACGACCGGCTAAAAAATCACCAACTAGTTGAGCGGGGGCATAGTAATTAGAACCACCGACTTCATAAGCCTTCTTCTCCCAGAATCGTTGAAATTCAATTCCCGCCAAAGGATTATCGGAACCAAAATCAGTGGGCATTACTGGCACTAGTAAAGCACTATTTGAATTAGTATTATTTTGACTATATAAACTCATACCATTAGTAACCACACCGCCAATTTCGGAGGCTGCGCCCATTACTGAACCACCAGGACACATACAGAAAGTGTAAACGGAACGCTCGCCCGGTACGTGTTCCACTAATTTATATTTAGCGGTTCCTAATTTGGTATTATCCCAAAAAGAACCATATTGTGCCTTATTAATACTATCCTTCAAATGTTCAATGCGCACCCCAATGGCAAATGGCTTAGCTTGAATATTTAACTCATGACGGTTTAATAAATAATAAGTATCACGAGCGGAGTGACCAGTGGCCATTATTAAAGTATCAGTTTCTACTCGCTCAGTGTCATTAAAAATAGCCGCTACAATTTTATTATCTTTGATTTCTAAATCAGTTAATTTGGTATTAAATCTTACTTCCCCGCCTAGCTCAATTATCCGCTGACGAATACTAGAAACGACTGATTTTAAATTATCAGTGCCAATGTGAGGGGTCGCACTAGTTAAAATTTCAGCTGGTGCTCCAGCCGCGACAAATTGCTTAAAAACAAAAGCGGAGCGTGGGTCATTTATTAAGGTGTATAGTTTGCCATCTGAAAAAGTTCCGGCACCACCTTCACCAAATTGAATATTAGACTCAGGATTTAAATTACCAGTTTTAAAAAAGTCAGATACCGTCTTCAAACGCTCATCCATCTCTTGCCCACGCTCTACCAATAATGGCTTTAAACCAGCCGTAGCCAGCGCTAAAGCGGCAAATAGGCCAGCTGGACCAGAACCAACCACAATCGGTCTAAAATGACCTTCTATGGCCGATTTAATTTCATAAACATAAGGAATATGAACTCTGGATCGATGACGTACGCTCCACTCTTTAATCGACTGAACATCACGCACTTTAACATCAACTGAATAAACAAACTGAATATTAGATTTCTTGCGTGAATCAATCGCTTTCTTAACTATTTCATAACTTAAAATATCCGACTCTGCTAAACCTAAAATAACGGCGATTTTACCTTTAAGTAATAATTCGTCGTCGTCTATATTTAGATTAATTTCTTCAATTCTAATTAGTTCAATCATATCTAAATTTTACCCTGCTTTAGTTTAATATGCAAAGGTATAAAAAAAGAGGTAATTTTTGTAAATTACCTCTAAGTTATAAATTTTAAATCGGCCAACCGCGCCAATTTAGTTCAATGTCAGATGACTTGTCTTTAATTTTACCTTTAACGTCATAGCCTTTTAATAGATCAGGCAACCAATTATGATCAGAATCAATTAAATCTGGCAAATTATCAATGTCAAACCAAAGAGGATCAATCATTTCGTCGCTTTCACTAAATTCGCCAAACCACTCCATAATTACAAAAATAGTTAATTTACTGATGTAATCTTTTTTGTAAATTTTTAAGATACCTCTTTTATACAAAGAGTTTTGATCAATGACTTTGACTTTAAGTTCTTCTCGTAACTCTCGAATAGCGGCTTCTTCCGGAGTTTCCCAAAATTTTTGTCCACCACCATAGCCATTGCGCCTTCCCTGGCCCGTTTTTTTGGTCTTTAATCCTAATAATACCTGGAGCTTTTTACTTTCTGAATTTCTTCTTAATAAAAAGCAAACGACTTCTTTTCTTTTCTTCATGACTATCTAAATTTTTTTGTTAAGTTACCACAAATAGTTCTAATACTCTAAAACAATAATTGTATTTTGTCAAATAAAAAACGGATTAGCTTTATGCTCACCCGTTTTTTTAATAAGATAAATTTTATTACCTTATCATTGTACCACCGCCTTTTTCTTTAAAAGAAATCATAACCTTGGCATTTAAATGCCATTTAGACAGATGAGCTTGTGAAGTCTCACCATCAGTGTCAATTAACGAAATTTCAATTATTTTACCATTAATGATTTCATCATCACCTTGATCATCACCCTTATCATCAATATCAATTTCGAAGATGATACGTGGTACTTGAAATTCAGCTTCTGTTTTTAAAAACATTACTTTACTGTCTTGTTCACCATTACATTTAAAAATAGTGATACTACTTTGATTGTTGACTCCTGCTAAAAGTTCTTCTGCGGCTTTACTGATTCTTTTCATGATTTTTGTGCTTTAAATTAATATTTATTGACTTACCAGCGCCCCTTAGACAAGGGTCGCTAATAACTCAATAAATATTAAGTCTTATGTTAAGGTGCTAAGCAACGAACAGATTATACCACTCTAATGTATTTATGTCAACCATACAAAAAAAAGCTATCTCATTACGAAATAGCTCTAATTTTTTAGCTTTCTTATTATTATCAGAATTTTAATTTTTTAATTAAGGCTCCAACATCAAAAATGCCATATGATTTAATGAAAAAAAATTTTTGATTACTATCTTTATCTACTAAGATAGAAAATTCTTCGTGAAAAGAAATCATAATTTTGTGGCGAGAATCTTGAATCAGAGAGTGAATTTTGTCGGCAATATCATATTCAGCCAACATATCATCACGACTCGGTTTTAAAGAAATCGATTCAAGAGGAGGACTACTTAAGTCATTTAAAAAAATTCCGACATATGGATTACAATCTAAATGCCCTTTCTTGTAAAGGGCGACAATTAGTATTTTCTTCATGATTTATTAAATTTAAAAAGTTCTAGATAACAAAAAAAGCATACTATGAACAGTATGCTTTTGTCAATCAAATAATATTATAGATTACTTAATATTTTTCTTTAGTTTTTTAGCTGCCTTCTCTTCAAGCATCACTTTCTTGATTTCTAATCTTTTAGCAGTTTTATGAGAGTTTGATGGTTTTGATTTACCAACACCAGTAGTTCTTTTAGCCATATAAATAATTTAATGAATAATAGTTATCTTAACTTATTATCAAAATAAAATCAACTTATTTAACTCTTTTGTTAATTAATAATAAGCCAATCATCAAAAAAGCCGTTAAAGCCATCAGTGGAATAGAAATATAGCCAAAACTAGTAATGTATCGCTCAGTGCAAGGGGCAACAATAGAACAGAAGTTGGATGTTTGAGCATTATAGTATATGTAATTATGATACAAAGAAAAAAGCGTACCAATAACCACTAAAGCCAGAGCATAATCAATAATTTCATCTTTTTTCTTAATTAAAGCTAAGCCCAACAAAACAACTAAAGGATACATAAAAATTCTCTGAAACCAGCAAAGTTCGCAAGGAATGAAATGAGCAACTTGAGAATAATAAAGACTGCTTAAAACAGAAACCAAGGCGACTATAAAAGCTAATAAAATAGAATTATCAGCTATTAATTTATTTATCTTAGAATAATGTTTCTTAAAAAATAACAAATAAATAATAGCTACTGGAATAAAAACCTGACCCAAAACAACCAATACAGATAAGGAGTCGTTTAATTGTTCTAAAGACATAGATAATAACTTTAATAATTTAATATAACAATATTAACATTTTGCCAATAAAAAATATAGCCAGCAACATTAGTGTTACTGGCTATTTTGATTTGGTTTATTTTGGAGGATTAAATCCCACACTTGAATAACGACCATTACGTTTTAACGGTTTTGATTTTGTGACAATTGGTTTATCCGGTTCTTTGAGTGGAATGTAGGCTCGATTAACATTTACTCTAGGGTTTCTAGTCGCTGGACCATATCCTTTGCCAACAAAACCATTAGTGGCACAGGAAGCTAACAACATAGAAAAAGAAATAAAAAATAATATTTTTTTCATGACCAAATATTTTTTGAGCTCTTGTTACAGAGCAGGTTAATTTTAAATTACTTTAAGTCTAAAAAGATTATGTAATAAATATATGATATTGTCAAACAGCTTTCTTCTTTAAAATATGTTATAATTAAATAAATTAAGAGTTTTAACTGTATGTTTGCCCTAACTCTAATTGAAATCTTCTTAATACTAATCTGGCTGCTGGGTGTAGCAACTTCTTATACTTTAGGTGGGTTCATTCATGTATTTTTAGCTATTGCTCTGCTACTTATAATTTCTCGATTAATCTGTGGTGGTTCTGGTGGTGGAAGTGATGATATTTAAACAAAAAACGGGTTTCCCCGTTTTTTTTATTTCTTACTCCAAAGTCTTTCAACATAAATTTTCTGCCACCAAAAGCGTCCTAATAAGAAACCACTAACGCCACCAACTATCCAGAGTGCTGCTTGAAGTACTGGGTGCAAAGCGCAGTTACCATAAAACACGATGGTCTGTGAATGACTCAAAGCCCAGTTGATGTAATTTATTTCAATAACAGCATGAGCAATTAAACTTAATAAAAGACCTAAGATTGTAAAAGCAATTAAATAAATTACTTTTTTTATTAAAGTGGCCGGACCAACATGTTTTAAAAACATATTATTATTTTAATTGTTATCTTTAAATTAATTATACACCAACTTTAATAAATAAGAAAATAATAAAACATATTTTTTATTCAACTAGCACTTCCCCGGCCGCTTTCATATCATCTTTACTGACTTTAATCCACATTGCCGTAACGGCACCGAAAAATAATACCAAGGCAGCAACAATAAACACCGTTCCATAAGCCGACACTTGAGCTTTCAAAGAAACTAGGCCTAAGGCTTGTTGGTAATTTAAAATACTAGTCATATTAAAAGAGCTGTTAGCCGTAATTTTCATAACATTACTTTCAGTTGTTTTGGTTAAAATAGTGCTAAATACCGCAATACCAAAAGCACCAGCAATATTACGAGCTAAGGCCAAAATCGAAGAAGCAATACCAATTTCATTGGTTGGTACAACGGTCGCGATAATGTTGGTCCGCTGAGCCATACCAAAACCCATACCAAAGGCCATTAAAGACAAAGGCCAAATAATATCAATCGCCGTTGAACGCGGATCTAAAAAAGAAAAACAATATAAACCAATACCGGCCACTAAGGTGCTGGCCATAATTACGTAACGCGGTTCTACTTTACCAGTTAAACGTCCACCAATCGGCGCCGCTAACATCATGGCAAAGGCCATGGGCATAAATAAGAAACCAGTCTGCGTCGCATCATAACCTAAGAAGGTCTGGGCAAAAATCGGAATTAAGAAGACGCCACCCATCATACCCATGAAGACGATAAAATTATTAAGTAATGTATTTACAAACGCCGGAATCTTAAAGAATTTAAAATCAACAATTGGTTCTGGATGTCTTTTTTCTATGAAGTAAAAAACAACAGAAAATATTAAGATGGAGAGGTAACACAAAATACTATTTAACGAAAACCAACCCCAACTAAGACCTTGGTCTAAGACTAAAACTAAAGAAGATAAAGCGCCGCCTAAAGTAATCGCGCCCCACCAATCAAACTTAACAGTTTTAACATCAGATACTGATTCATTGATAAACTTTAAAGCCATAAAGATACCAATAATACCAACTGGTAAGTTGACCAAGAAAACGGAACGCCAACCAAAATTATCAATTAATGGACCGCCAATTAAAGGACCAAACACGGCGGCGGCCGCAAATGAGGCCGACCACAAACCTAAAGCTTGGGCTCGTTCTTTGCCCTCTTTAAAAGTAACCGCTAAAATAGCCATCGCGGTTGGATAATCAGCTGAACCAGCAATCGCTTGAATAATGCGAAAAACAATCATGGAACTTAAATTCCAAGCTAAACCAGCTAAAACCGAACCTAAAAT
>Ga0302292_1001684_pt1 | contig 13937 bp, 13 predicted proteins | sample III_Fen_N2_1_FD_194553 | JGI IMG/M metagenome (GOLD analysis project Ga0302292, IMG submission 194553) | Peat permafrost microbial communities from Stordalen Mire near Abisko, Sweden - III_Fen_N2_1 | ecosystem: Environmental > Terrestrial > Soil > Wetlands > Permafrost | place: Sweden: Abisko...
CTTTTCCGCAAATCTTAAAATTTCAGGGAAAATGTGTATTTCAAGAATTTTGGAGACAATCTTTGTATCTGAAGAAATAGTATAAATGTTTTTGTAAATATCTATAAAGCCTTTTATCGTCCAATCGCCAGTGTCTGTGGATACATAACGTTTTAATTCATTAACAAATTCATTTAAAGCAGTTTCAAATTCAATTTTATACTTATCCATTTATATCATTTTTTTTATTATCGTTCACAAAGATAACAAATCACATTTCATTGATTCATTCATTAATGACGAGAAACGATCTTATATCTTTTTATGGTAACAGGCTTTAGCAAACTCCAGGCATTTTTGGTTCGTCTGGAACTTACGTATTCATTCCCTCTGATTCTTCTCTCGTAGTTTTCTCAACCGTTCGCCGTGCATCCTTTAGCGCTTTGGTGATAATCCATTCAATTTGTCCGTTTGCGCTGCGAAATTCCTGTGCTGCCCATTTTTCAAGGACATCATACACATCAGGATCAAGGCGCAACATAAATGTCTTTTTCTTTGCCATATCGTCACCCTCTCATTTTATCAATCCAAAATCATCACGAACAATCATCGCTCTTTGTATCAGGTTTTAGTTGGTTCGCAATTGTATCCACTTTAAAATCTCGGCCAAAGCAGTTGGCGAAAAAGTCTGTTCAATAGTGGCGTATTCAGCAGGCGAACCTGTTTTGCATTCCTGAAACAAATGATTTAAGCCAGGAAGTTCAATGGCAGTAACGTTCTTGTTTCCTCCTTTTGCCAAGGCTTTTTTAATGGCTCCCAAATTTTCTTTTGGCGGAACCTGGAGATCTTTCTCTCCGTTGAGTGCCAATACCGGGCATTTAACTTTTTCCAATGCAATAGCCGGATTGTATTTAAGGAAGAAGATCATCCAGGGACTGATCATCTGATCAACCTGCAATTTCACAAAATCATCTTCGTTAATACCTTCCGGTTTCATCGAATTGTTAATCTCAGTCAATGCTTTTTTGATGTATTTGGTCAATTCGATTTTAAGCTGCTCCGCACTTTGATTTTTTGCAATAATTTCATAAGCACCAACATTAACCGCTTTTGCCTGTTTTAAATCACTCTCATTCATGCCCGATACCTTACCAATCAATTCCTGTTGCATTAAAAGTAACTGATCGCCCGGGATCCCGGTTCCAGCCAGTAGTACAATAAAAGCTACATCTTTCGAACTATTGGCAACCATTGGAGCTATAATTCCTCCTTCACTATGTCCGATTAAGCCAATTTTCTTTTTATTTATTTCCTTCCTGGTTTTCAAAAAAGCCACACCAGCTTCAACATCTGAGGCAAAGTCCAGACTGGTGGCAGTTGTGAAATTTCCTTTGGATGCTGCTATTCCTCTGTCGTCGTAACGCAAAACTGCGATCCCGCTTTTTGTCAGGAAGTCAGCTAAAATAAGGAAAGGCTTGTGCCCCATTACTTCTTCATCTCTATTCTGAGGTCCGCTACCGGTAATAAGCACGACCGCCGGGAAGCTGCCTTCTTTTGAAGGTAGGGTTAACGTGCCGGCTAATTGGATGTCTGCTTTTGCATTTTCAAACGTAACTTCTTCTTCGTAGTAGGGATATGGTTTTTTAGGCTCCTGCGGTCTGGTCAGTTTCTCCTTTTCAACCATTTCTTTGGAAAGATTCAATGGAAATGACATGCCTCTCTGTTTGAAATTACCCACAATAACATTGTCCTTGTCCAAAGTGCCTTGATATTCGACACTTAAATTAGCAACAGTTAGTTTTAATGTTTGGTTTTCGAAGCTCGTTGAAGTGACCGGAATTCCTTTTGCTTCCTGGTCGGGACTGTCCATGGTCGAACTGAATCCTGTTTCCGTTTTGTTTATATTGAATACTATACGCAATTGGGTACCCTGAACTTTTAGGACACCGTTCCATTGCCCGGTAATATTTTGCCCGAATAACACGTTGGCAATCAGAATACCGATTGCAAAAAAGATTAATTGTATTCTCATTTTACTGGTATTTAATGTTTCCTGTTTTCGACTTCATCATTTCGTCCATAGCATATAGAATTGCCTGCGACCGTTGTGTCCCAAACAAAACCTTCTTCCCGTTGGTCAGGTAGAGTTGCAGCCCAATGTCCCCCTCGATAGTATATGCTTTACCCCATTTATGTCCAAATCCATTTCGATAACCTCTCCCGCCATAATTATAAGCAGCACTATATTTCCGAATTTCAAAACGTTGAATTTCTCCTTTTGAGATGATCTTTTCTTTACGGACCAGTGGGAAGAACCTGTAACGGATTCCATCCTGATCAATCCTTACTTCAAGTTTGATCGAGAAGGTAACCCAGATGCCAATGATTAATCCAATTATAGTTCCGATTACTAATATATTGGGCGCCCAACCATCTCCTACATGAACACCGGCAACATTTTGCTGATAGAGTGTATAAATACATATTATCATGGCAGGCACAGTGGCAACCAAACGTAAAGTAATCTGCCACCATTGCCTGAATTGCTGTTCTTCTTTAAAAAAAACTTTGTTCATCTCTATTGATATAGAGTGCCTGTGTTTACTACCGGAGTAGCTTCTTTATCACCGCACAAAACCACGAGCAGGTTACTAACCATTGTAGCTTTTTTGTCTTCGTCAAGAGTAACGATTTCACGCTTACTCAATTCAGACAAAGCCATTTCGACCATACTTACTGCGCCTTCCACAATTTTAAACCGGGCAGCCACGATAGCTGTTGCCTGCTGACGCTTCAACATGGCCTGTGCAATTTCCTGGGCGTAGGCGATGTAATTGATACGGGCTTCAATCACATGAATGCCGGCTATTTCAAGGCGTTCACGTATTTCTGATTCGAGCATCTGGTTTACTTCTTCGCCGCCATCGCGTAACGTAATTTTCGCATGATCGTCTTCAATGTTGTCATAAGGATACAAACCTGCAAGTTTACGCAATGCGGCTTCGCTTTGAACAACCACAAAATGTTCGTACTCATCAACGCCAAACGCAGCACGGTATGTTTCTTCAATCTTCCATACTAAAACGAGGCCGATCATAATTGGATTTCCTAGTTTGTCGTTTACCTTGATTGGTTCGCTGTTGAAGTTTCGGGCCCGAAGTGAGAATTTCTTTTTTACGAAGAATGGATTTACCCAAAAGAATCCGTTATCCTTGAGCGTTCCTTTGTAGGCGCCAAAGAGAACCAGAACATAACATTGATTGGGGTCGACAGCAATAAAGCCGGGCGCCAGAAGAATAAATAAAAAGATCAGGATAACAGAAGGAACAATTATTTCAGAAATAAATCCGGCAATTGCAAGGGCAAGAAGTGCAAATTCGATCGCCAGAAGCAGATAGCCGGAACGGGCAGTAAATGATTTTTCCATAACATCAAATTTAAATTGTTTTAATATTATTGTGATATCACAAATGTATATAAAAAAAGCACCTTTGTCAAGATGCTTTTAAATACTTTTTTGGTTCAATTCAAGTTCAATTCAATGTTCCCGGTATTTTTTGATTTCAGCACATCGTATTGCGATGCAAAACTTAAAATCGAATCAATACTTTTTTGCGAAGGTTCAAATTCCATCTGATTAATATTCATGTTAAAAATTTCATCATCATTGGAATTCATCCGAAGTATTTCTACTTCTTTTTTTCCGGCATAATATGAATTAATCAAGTAATCTAAGGTAGAGAATTTACTCATAGGCGAATTTTACTGTTTTAGTTTTAGTTACAGAAAATAACGCACGATGAGTCGTATTATTGCAATCAGTTAACTAATTTTTTGTCAGACATAAGTTTTTTTTCTCAATCATTTTCCGAAGATTAATCAGGGCATAACGCATACGTCCCAAAGCCGTATTAATACTGACATCTGTTAAGTCTGCGATTTCTTTAAAACTCAATCCCTGGAAATGGCGCATCATGATAACCTGGCGCTGATCATCTGGCAATTCCTCAATTAAAAGGCGCACATCGCTTGTGATTTGTTCGCAAACCAGCTTGTCCTCAATGTTTTCTTCCGAATACCTGGCCGAATTAAAAAGGTCAATACTGGTATCATCATTTGAAGTAGTGCAAAGTAATTTTTCTTTTCTGAAATGGTCAATAATCAGATTGTGCGAAATACGAAGTACCCAGGAAATAAATTTACCGTTTTCGGTATATTTTCCGGTTTTCAACGAACGGATAACCTTCATAAAGGTATCCTGAAAAACGTCTTCAGCTAGATGATGATTTTTAACAATTAGTACAATGTAGGTAAAAACTCTCTTTTTATGGCGGGCAATAAGAATTTCAATCGCAGCCTGGTCGCCATCAACAAATTGCTTTACGAGCGAATTATCGCTCAGATCTTCTGTTCTGAACATTACTCTGAATATTATGTGACTGTTTTCAATAAATAAGAGTAGAGTTCGGTCTATAAGCAAGCTTTTTTGAAAGAGAGTTAAACAATTTGTTAATTTTGTGCTTGTAAAAATGAAGCTTTTTTTTTAATAAAACAAATTTTTGTGCATTTATAATAACATAACAAATGAGTTCTTCTTCAAAAAATTCATCATACATCCAAATAAAAGGCGCCAGAGTTCACAATCTTAAAAACATCAATCTAAATATTCATCGCAACAAATTCATCGTAATCAGCGGATTATCAGGTTCAGGAAAATCTTCGCTGGCTTTCGACACACTTTATGCTGAAGGGCAGCGTCGTTATGTAGAAAGTTTATCGTCGTATGCCCGACAGTTTCTGGGGCGAATAAATAAGCCGGAAGTTGACTACATCAAAGGCATCCCTCCGGCAATAGCCATCGAGCAAAAGGTAAATACTCGAAATCCACGCTCAACAGTGGGCACTTCAACCGAGATTTACGATTACCTGAAGCTGTTGTTTGCCCGAATTGGAAAAACGATTTCGCCGGTTTCGGGAAAAGAAGTCAAGCAACACCATGTAAGCGATGTAATTAACTACATTCAATCTTTTCCCGAGAATACACGGTTTATGATTGGTTCGCCGCTGAAATTCAAAAACGGACGAACTTTATTTCAGGAAGCAGAATTGTTGCTTCAACAGGGATTTACCCGACTCGAAATAAACAATGATATTAAAAGAATTGATGAGCTTCTCAAGGAAAACAATCAGGAACAATACAAAGATTCGATCTGTAACATTGTGATTGATAGGGCTACTGTGTTAAATGATGAAGATAATTTGAGCCGTATTGCCGATTCTGTTCAGACGGCTTTTTTTGAAGGTCATGGCGAATGTATTATCAAAACATTTGAAGAATCGGGAGCAAAGGAAGAACATTTCTCCAATCTATTTGAAGCCGATGGCATCGAATTCGAAGAACCTTCGGTTCATACATTCAGCTTTAACAACCCAATTGGAGCGTGTAAAACCTGCGAAGGTTACGGAAAAGTAATCGGAATTGACGAAGACCTGGTTATCCCAAATAAATCCTTGTCGATTTATCAGGATGCAATTGCCTGTTGGAAAGGCGATAAGATGAAGGAATGGAAAGACGAGTTGGTTTATGCCGCCGAAAAATTTAATTTTCCGATACACAAACCGTTCTATGAACTCAGTGAAGAACAACGGCAACTGTTATGGACTGGGAACAAGCATTTTCAGGGATTAAACCAGTTTTTTCAAATGCTGGAAGAAAATGCCTATAAAATACAGTATCGGGTTATGCTTTCGAGATACCGTGGAAAAACAAACTGCCCCGATTGCCGCGGAACCCGTCTGAAAAAGGAGGCTATGTATGTCAAAGTTGGCGAAAAATCGGTTCAGGATTTGGTCCTGCTGCCTGTTGATGAATTGAAAGAATTCTTTGCCAACCTAAAATTATCGGATTACGAAACACAAGTTTCGGAACGAATTCTGACCGAAATAAACAATCGGCTTGAGTTTTTAACCGATGTTGGTCTTGGCTATTTAACTTTAAACCGGCTTTCGTCAACTTTATCGGGTGGCGAATCACAACGCATCAATCTGGCGACATCATTGGGAAGCAGCCTTGTTGGCTCCATGTATATTCTGGATGAACCCAGCATTGGACTTCATTCGCGTGATACCAAACGGTTGATCCGTGTTTTGCGAAAATTGCAGAAACTGGGGAATACCGTTATCGTGGTTGAACACGACGAAGAGATTATTCGTGAAGCAGACGAAATAATCGACATCGGCCCACTGGCTGGAAGGCTTGGCGGCGAAGTTGTTTTTCAGGGCACTCACGAACATCTGGAAACATCTTCAGAAAGCCTGACAGCCAAATACCTGACCGGGAAAGAAAAAATTGATATCCCTCAAACCCGGCGAAAATGGAGCAATTACATCGAAATTACCGGCGCCCGCGAAAATAATCTGAAGAATATCGATGTAAAATTTCCATTGAATACCATTTGTGTGGTGACAGGGGTAAGCGGTTCAGGAAAATCGTCGCTTGTCACTAAAATTTTGTATCCGGCATTGGCTAAAATGTTTGGTGGCTTCAGCGAAAAAACCGGACAGCACGACATTATCCGGGGCGATTTCAACCTGATAACTTCCGTCGAATTTGTTGACCAGAATCCAATCGGGAAGTCATCCAGATCGAATCCGGCTACCTATTTGAAGGTTTACGACGAAATCCGGAAATTATACTCTGAATTGCAAAGCTCGAAATTCAACGGTTTTAAACCATCTCATTTTTCATTCAATATTGAAGGTGGACGATGCGAAGAATGCCAGGGCGAAGGCGAGATTACGGTCGAAATGCAGTTTATGGCCGACATTCACCTGGTTTGTGAAAGCTGCAAAGGGAAACGGTTCAGGGATGAAATTCTCGAAATTACCTTCGAGGAGAAAAACATTTATGACATCCTCGATTTAACTGTGGATGAAGCCATTGATTTCTTTGGAAGCAACAAATCGACTTCAGCAAAAAAAATCGCCAAACTACTTAACCCATTGCAGGACGTGGGATTGGGATATGTCAAGCTCGGACAATCGTCGAGCACCTTATCCGGAGGCGAAAGTCAACGCATCAAACTAGCCTCTTTTTTGGCAAAGGAAAAAAGTAGTCCATCCTTATTTATTTTTGATGAACCAACCACCGGGCTTCACTTTCACGATATCCGTAAATTGCTCGATTCGTTTAATGCCTTGATCGCACGCGGTCACAGCATCATTATTATTGAGCACAATCTGGATGTGATCAAATGTGCTGACTGGGTAATCGATTTGGGACCTGAAGGAGGAAAAGACGGTGGCCGGATTATCTTTGAAGGAAAACCTGAGGATCTGGTAAATGTTCCTGAATCGTATACTGGTAAAGCGCTGATCGAAAAGCTTTGAAAAAGTAGTCAGTAGAAAAAAGTCATTCTTCATTATAAATCCTTTTCAAAGGTATTTGGACAAATAGTGGTATCTGAATGATCGTCAATGGGAAATAGCCATTGGAAAAGTTTAAAAGCGACTTTCCGAATGACTGATGACTCTTTCCTCTTTTCTAAGAAAGTATCGTGACCACCAACTTGCGCCTGCCACCAAAATTCCTGAATTCACACAAATAAATTCCCTGCCAGGTACCTAAATTAAGCCGGTGATTGGTAATTGGAATCGTCAAACTGGCACCAATCAGTGACGATTTTAAATGGGCAGGCATGTCGTCACTTCCTTCCAACACGTGAACAAATGACGGATTGTTTTCCGGAACAAGCTTATTCATAAATGTTTCGAAGTCATATCTCACCGAAGGGTCGGCATTCTCATTCAAACTGATCCCAGCCGAAGTATGCTGAAGTAATAAGTGAGCCAATCCTATTTCAGGAAGTTTTGGTAACTGACGTTCAATCAAATCGGTTATCAAATGGTAGCCACGTTTAAATGGTGGTAGTGTTATTTCAATTTGATCGGTCATGCGAAAGTTGTTTCAGGTTTTGTTAATTCAGAAGTAAAATATCTGTATTTGGTTCTAAGAAGCTTGTTTACTGATCATTTAGGCCAACTCGTGTGATCAGTTCCTCAAGCTCTTGTATTTTCATCTGACGCTCCATCGAAAAATTGGAAGTTGTTTCCTGAAGGCGGGTAAATAAAAACAAGGATTTCAGAAGATAGGCAGCCCGGGTTAGCGTAAATGAATGTTCTATTTCCTGGCCAAGAGTCTTCAGAATATCAGCCAGTTTTTCGAGCTGACCTTCGCTTGTAAAATACTTCTTGATTAAGGTGTAGAACTCTTCATTTTCCAATATAATGACCTGATCAATATCCAGTTCCATTTTTTGTATCAAAGCTTCGCGAACATCAGTTTCCATTTGTTCCTCCTGGTTTTCCGCTTTCCGTTTTAAAATCCGATTAAGCAAAAGAGCCAGAAAATATCCCATTTCTTCAATTTGCCGGATAAGGTAGTCTCGTGATGGCATGATCGTTTCAGGTTAAGGTTCGTAACTTGCATGAAAAGCGTAACAAAAATACGTCACCGGAAACAATTATTAAGATACTGAACAGTTTATTATTGTGGAAATATTATTTTTGCCAGCATGAGGTCAGCTAAATCACTCTTACTTGTTATCGTCCTGTTTCTAAGCGCCCAAATTCTAAAGGGACAAAGCAATAACGCCACATTATTCGGGAAAATTACCGAAGGAAACGGGAAACCTCTTGAGCTTGTCAGTATCTCCCTGAAAAACACCAATATAGGAACGGTATCGAACCGTGATGGCGCCTACCTTTTACGTATTCCTTCCAAAAAACCGGTAGTGATTGTTTTTTCGATCGTTGGCTATCGTTCTATTGAAAAGACAATTACCGCTTCCGAAGAACAGAGGCTTGAGATAAACATTACACTTTTGCAGACAGATAAGGAACTTGATGAAGTTCAAATTACCCAGCGCCGGAGAAATAAAGCCAACATGGATCGGATTGATTCGAAATATCTGACCAGCATGACTGATGCCGGGACAGGTGGCGTTGAGGCTTTGATCAAAACATTGCCGGGAGTATCATCGAACAATGAACTTAGTTCGCAGTATTCGGTGCGAGGTGGTAATTTTGACGAAAACCTGGTGTATGTCAATGATATTGAGGTTTACCGGCCATTCCTGGTTCGGTCGGGTCAACAAGAAGGAATGAGTTTCATTAACTCCGACATGGTTTCATCCATCGAGTTTTCTGCCGGAGGATTCGATGCCAAATATGGTGATAAAATGTCCTCCGTTCTGGATATCAAATACCGGAAACCTACCGTATTTGCAGGAACTGCTTCTGCCAGTTTGTTGGGAGGTTCACTTGAGTTGGAAGACCTCAGCAAAAACGGTAAATTTTCGTACATCGCCGGAGTGCGCTATAAAACAAATCGTTACTTATTAGGTTCGCTCGACGAAAAAGGTGAATATAATCCAAGTTTCATTGATGCACAAACCTATTTAACTTATAAATTCAGCAAGTCGTTTGATGCTTCATTCCTGGGAAACCTGGCACAAAATCAGTATGATTTTATTCCGCAGACACGCAAAACCAGTTTCGGCACCTGGAACCAGGCTTACAATGCAACCATCTATTTTGAAGGACAGGAAGCCGATAAATTTGTGACTACTACCGGAGCTTTAGTCCTGAACTATCATCCGGGTAATAATCTGAATATGAAACTGATCGCTTCAACTTTTAATTCAAAAGAAGAAGAAACTTACGATATTCTTGGCGATTATTATTTAAATGAATTGGAACGCAACCTTGGTTCTGATAATATGGGCGATAGTGTATTAAACATTGGTACGGGTGAATTTATTAATCATGCCCGCAACTACCTGGATGCTAATGTTTACAGTTTGGAACACAAAGGCGCTTATAATTCGGAACACCATTTGTTAAACTGGGGCATCAAAGCTCAGGTCGAAAAAATTTACGACCGAATGAATGAATGGATTTTACGCGACTCAACAGGGTATGCCATTCCATACAACGGAAATGAACTTAAACTTTACAGCTCGACAAACACGAACAACCGCATGAGTTCAACCCGTTTGTCGGCTTATGCTCAGGATACTTACCAGGTACCAATCGGCAAAGGGGCGCTGTATGCCACCGTCGGACTTCGGTCACAATATTGGTCATACTCCCACGAATTTTTGCTTAGTCCACGGGCTACACTTCGCTACTATCCGGAGTGGAATTCCAATTTTATATTTCGCCTTTCAGGAGGAATTTACGATCAACCGGCATTTTACAAGGAGCTAAAAGATCGTAATGGCATCATTTATCCCGACACCAAGGCACAGCGGTCGACCCAGGTGGTTTTTGGTACCGACTACGTTTTCCGGGCATGGGACCGTCCTTTTAAATTCACTTCTGAAATGTACTTTAAAGTGATGACCAACCTGATTCCTTACCAGATTGACAATGTGCGAATCAGGTACATGCCCGATCAAAAGGCAAATGGTTATGCAACGGGCCTTGATCTGAAGGTAAATGGCGAATTTGTAAGTGGTATTGAATCATGGGCATGCCTTTCGGTGATGAAAACGGAAGAAGATATTCTGAACGACAATCATGGTTACATTCCACGACCAACTGATCAGCGTTTTAATTTCAGCGTTTTCTTTCAGGATTATTTCCCCGGAAACCCGACCTGGAAAATGCACTTGACTGCATTTTACGGTTCAAGTCTCCCCACCGGGCCTCCCAATTCGCAGCGATACCAGGACCAATTCCGCATTCCGCCCTATCGGCGTATCGACTTGGGATTTTCGAAAGTGCTGATCAATCAGGATCATGAAAGATACCGATACAAAGCCCTCGATGCGATTAAAGATATGTGGTTAAGTTTCGAAGTATTTAATTTGTTGGGTATTAACAATACGATTTCGTATTTTTGGGTTTCCAATAATTCGGGCGACATGTTTGGCGTACCCAATTACCTGACTAAAAGAAAATTAAATCTTAAATTGAATGTAAAGTTCTAACTGATGAAATTCCAGATTTTTCAAGCCGATGCTTTTGCTTCCAGTCTTTTTAAAGGAAATCCTGCCGCTGTGGTGCCATTGACTGAATGGCTTCCAGACCTTGTGATGCAACAAATTGCAGCTGAAAACAATCTTTCCGAAACTGCTTTTTTTATTCCTGAAGGCGATCATTTCCACATTCGCTGGTTCACTCCAAAAGACGAAGTAAATCTTTGTGGCCATGCAACTTTGGCCACTGCACATATCCTTTTTAATGAGTTGAATTTTCAGGGTGAATTGATTTCTTTCGAAAGCGGAAGCGGAATCCTGACCGTCAGCAAAACCGAAGACAAGCTGCAACTCAATTTTCCGGCTGATTTTGTATCGCCTTCAGAAAGGAATCCTGAATTTACGAATGCGTTGGGAGTTCAACCAATAGCAGAATTTAAAGGCAACACTAAACATCTGTTATTATTCAATTCAGAAGAAATAATCAGGAATATGAAGCCCAATTTTCATCTACTAAAAGAAACAAATGCCCGTGGCATCATCGTCACAGCAAAAGGAATAACTGTCGATTTTGTTAGCCGTTTTTTCGCCCCCAAAGTTGGCATTGATGAAGATCCGGTGACTGGTTCGGCACATACATTGTTGGTTCCTTTCTGGGCCAGCCGTTTAAACAAAACCGAATTAGTTGCATTGCAACTTTCTGAACGTGGTGGCCAGCTTTGGTGTACTTTGGCCGGTGAAAGGGTTTTAATTGCCGGAAAAGCAGTTACTTATATGAGAGGTGAGATTGAGGTCTGAAAAACTCTTTCGGATTTATTACATTATTGAGCTTTTTTTAATACGAAGACACTATCTTGCAAAGATAAATCCATCTTAATTACCTCAATTTGCGTCTTCGTGTTTAAAAAAAATAAAAAGATAAAAATCTAACCGCATTGGCATTTATTTTATTTTCAGGTATGGTTCTTTCGGCACAGAATCTGAGCCCGATTCCTGTTATTAATCAGCAGATTAACAATTACTTCAGTTCTTATCACGTCGAGAAAGTGCTCGTTATTACCGATAAAACCTGTTATAAACCTGGAGAAACAATTTGGTTTCGCTCTTTTGTTACCGATGCCAATAATCAACCTGCGCCCGAAGAAAGTCGTGAGCTATTTGTGCGAATTTACTATAAAAAGGGGAACCCCGTGTTGCAGGAAAAATTCAGGCTGACGAAAGGTTCAGCGGCTGGCGATCTGCAAATTCCTGAGAATCTTCAGAATGACATTTATTTTCTGGTTGCTTATACGTCGGCACATTATTCTCCGGAACAAATATCATGTACGCCGCTGAAAATTGATCCTTTATATGCGAATCAATGGGTAGCCGAGACGAAAGCGAAAGACAGTATTTTTATTTCGGGTCAGAAAAATGAATTGGTTGTCGACGTCCGCGATATTTCGGGAGATCTTCAGAAAAATACGCCGTTGCTTTATCAGTTGCTAAATGGTAAAGAGATTATTGAAAAAGGGAAACTGAAAACGGATGGAAATGCAAGGCGATTATTCCAATGACTATTCCTGCCAAAACCAACGGTGAGCCATTTATTTGCCTGTTAAGCGACACCAAAGACAAGTTGAAACATGAAGTTTTCCTTCCTTCAAATTTAGACTCGGTAATGATTCGCTTTTTCCCTGAAGGTGAAAGTTTTATCGCAGGAATTGGTGCCAAAATTGGATTTACTGCCTTCAATAAATGGGGGTTGCCGGTTGATGTAGAAGGTACGATTCTGGATCAGGATGGCAAATTTGTCACCTCGTTTAAAACATTAACCAAAGGGATCGGGCTTTTTTCGTTGATGAGTGACGGCAAGCAAAAATATAAATTTAAAATTTCGGGAAAAACCGGGCAAAACCAGTCGTTTGATATTCCTGCGCCCAAGCCTGACGGGTTGGCTTTATCAATCGTGAAAAACGATGCGGAATTCATTCCAATTAATCTGGCTTTTGCCGACAAATAAAAACACTCCATCGCAATGACCGTCACTCATCGCGGTAGCCTTTGCTGGGCCGGTGATATGGATATCGACGGAATTGGTCGGATTAAGATTCCGAAAGACAATCTTTTACAAGGGATTAACTTGGTTTCTGTTTTCTCGAAGGAGGGATCGTTATTAGCCGAACGCATTGTTTTTATAAACAAAAACCAGCAATTCAACATCGAAGTTCATCCTGAAAAAACCAGCCTGAACGCAAATGAAAGCATGAAAATTCATTTGCGTTTGACCGACGAAAAGAACCAGCCAGTCGCCGGTAATGTGGCAATTTCGGTTTCTGATAAAATTTTCGAAGATACTTATAACCAGAAAATTTTCGAAGTTCAGATGTTTGATTCTGAACTCGAAACTCCTTTTTTATTGATTTTTGGCGCTGAAAATGGAAAAATCAGCAATTTGGCGCTTTTTGATTTTTTCCTGATTGACAACCACATAATAGGTTTTAACTGGGATAAAATCAGAAAATTCAATACTGAAAAAACTTCGAATTTTAAGTCCGGCAACAGCAACTCAGCAGATAAAAGCGATGTGAAGAACTTTGAAATTCAACTTTCGGATTTTATAGTAGCTAATGCTCAGAAATACAGTTTGTTAAATAATGACCAATTAATCGACGAAACCTATTTCAGAAACAATCCGGGTTTATTCCCGAAATTTTACAAGCAATACAAAGCTAATACAGTAGCTATCGATATTCAACGTGTAATGTTATCCAGTTCATCCAGCGTTTTGGATGTGATTAAAACAATAAAGCCATATAGCATCAAGAATAACCTGATCGTTTTTGCAGGTAGCGAAAACTCGTTCAACAGTCAAGGAGGTGCCTTAGTGGTAGTCGATGGGGTTCAGATGGGTACAGATATTTCGGCTATTCAAAACCTGGCGCCTACAGATGTTGATCATATCAATGTTTCAACTGATCCGATGGATATTCAACG